>QWCP01000001.1_pt1 | contig 255709 bp, 239 predicted proteins | sample 1972561 | NCBI WGS metagenome assembly QWCP01 (sample SAMN09866705, study PRJNA288562) | Human vaginal metagenome isolate pre4_vaginal, whole genome shotgun... | isolation source: vagina | host: Homo sapiens | place: USA: California
CACGAGCTGAGTGGCCAGTTCAAGAGTGATACGACGATCACGGCCCAATACGAGCAGCTTGATAATGTGATCACCAACGATGGTCACCATGAGAAGCCAATAGATAATATTTCTAATAACGATACTATTGGTAACGATTTAATGAATAATACTTCTGATCTAAACAATGAAGCAAATAAATCATTAACTGCAAATAAGCCAAAAGATTTATCCGCAACTGAAAAGAAAACTAATTCCAAAATTACTAAACGCCTACCTCAAACAGGTGAAAAAGAAAATTCTGTTTTAGGATTATTGATTATAGGGCTTAGTGGATTATTAGGAATTGTTGATCGTAAGAAGAGAAAGGATAAATAATATAGACTTATTAAACGAAAAGTCGGTAAATTAAAATTACCGGCTTTTTTGTTTGGTATTATCAATGAATATAATTGTTTTTTTGTATAAACAGAAATATCATATAATTTATATGTTATTGTTAAGGTGGTAATGTTGTATGAAACAAAAGGGAATGTTACTAGGACTAGTTCTGATGATTATAGGAATAGTATGTTGGTTAATGGTAAAATATGTTCTATATGATATTAAGGTATTGTATCCTGTAGGATGTATAATTTTATGTGTTGGTGGCTTGATAGTTACGATTAACTTATTTATTAATACCGTTAAGGACGATAAAATATTACGTAGTAAGATTGATCAAAAGAAGGAAAAAGAATAGAAAATGTTAGATTTGTTAGTATCGCCTGCTCAGTGGGCTTATTTTGATAATTGGTATAATTTTATATCACCAACTATATTTTTGGCTTTTGGAGCTTGTTTTATTTTTGTAGGATTGTTACCAATTAGTTGTATAAAAAATAAGATTACTATTACATTGTTTATAATCAATGTTTGTTTAGGACTTATCTTGGCAGCGGTTGTTTATGTGCATAATCAAAGTGCAAAAGAGTATTTTAAGGAATCACATTATGTCAGTGCAATGACTAGAACGTATAGTTTTCAATTATTTTCTAAACAATATTATGCTTATGATGACGTTGATACACTTAGATACATTTCTGATCCTAGTACACCATTAGCCATAAAATCAGTATATAAGGCTACTCAAGTAAAAGAACCAATTACATACTTGGGTAAAGACGATGGCTATGTTTATATAAAAATGCACAATCAAAAACTGAAGTTTGGCAAAGATATTTGTCGAAAAGTAAATGGTAATGTTGCATATATGACTGGTTATCGATTTGATATGCGATCAGCTGGATTCAGTAAAATTGGATTTTTAAAATTGCCAAATTATTTTAGAGATAAGTTAGAAATACCAGCCAAATTATGGAATACTAAAGCACCACAAAAAGTAATTAATAATTATGATCGACCAGGATTGGTTGGACGCTGGATAACAGATTCATGTAAATGATAATAGATTACTATTTTATGTATTTGATTAAAAAGGTGATAATTTGTGTCAATAACTAGTATAACTGCTAATTTAATAGTCATTGGTATAGCTTTTTTGATAGCTATTTTTTTCGTAGTGTCAGAGTTTGCGTTAGTGCAAACACGTTCTAGTCAATTAGAGGATCTTATTGCTAATAAGCAAGGAAATATTAAGAAATTACACCGTGCTTTGCATATGGTAAAAAATCTTAATGAATATTTATCTACTACTCAGGTGGGTACTACTTTGGTAGGAGTCATTCTAGGTTGGGTTGGACAAAGCACTATTGAAAAAGGATTGACTAAGTTATTTGGTATGGCTAACTTGTTTGGCGGAAAAACTAATGCTATTTTAGGAGCAACCGTTGGTGTAATTTTGCTGACTTATTTGGAAGTTGTTATTACTGAGATAGTACCAAAAAATGTTGCTATAGATATGCCAGTTAAATGCTTAATGGCTATTGTCAATCCGTTAGTTATGTTTCATATAATCGTGTATCCATTCGTTTGGCTTTTAAATCATTCTGCTGATTTATTTTTAAAATTAATGGGATTACATACTGCTGGTGAAGAGAAAGAAGTTTATTCGCAATCTGAAATTTTGCGTTTATCTCAAAAGGCTGTAACTGGTGGATCACTTGATCAAGATGACTTACTTTACATGGAGCGAGCATTTGAACTTAATGATAAAGATGCTAAAGATATCATGACCGATAGAACTAGAGTTGAAGTTTTAGATGTTAAAGATAACGTTAAGCAGGCATTACATATGTATTTGGAAGAAGGTTATAGTCGGTTTCCTGTTGTACGTGATAATGACAAAGATGATGTTGTTGGTTATGTATACTCTTATGATTTAGTTAAGCAAAGTATAGATGATAGTGATGTTCCAATTAGTCGTTTAATTAGAGCAATTATTACTGTACCTGAATCTATGAAAATTCAAGATATTTTAAAATTGTTAATCAAAAAGCATACACCAATTGTTTTAGTGGTTGATGAATATGGAGGAACGTCAGGTATCGTTACAGACAAGGATATCTATGAAGAACTTTTTGGTAGTATTAAGGATGAAATTGATGATGTTGCTGATGAATATATTGTCAAAGATGAAACAGGTATTATTCGTGTTTCGGGCAAAACTACTCTTTATGATTTTGAACGTTATTTCCATACCAAATTAAAAGCATTTCAAGATAATGATATTATTACCGTGGGTGGTTATTTTATGGAGCAATATCCGGATTTGAATGCAGGTGAATTTGTTGAATTAGAAGGCTTTAAATTCAAATTAGTGGCAATAGAACAAGGTTTTATGCGATGGTTTGAAGTTGAAAAAATAGTTAAAGATACGCCAATTGACGAATAATATTGCCCTTTTTGTCAAATTTATGTGATATTAATACTGATAAAATGTTATAATCACATTATGTCAAAGGATTAAATGAATGGGGATAAGAAATGGCTAATTGCGACAATATTTCTAGTATTATTGATAGAAGATTGTTTACTGAAGAAGATATTAAATTGATGTGTAAACGATTGGGCAAGGAATTGACTAAAGAATATGCTGGCAAGGATTTGTTAGTTATCGGTGCACTAAAAGGTGCGGTATTTTTCTTAACTGATTTGGTTAGAGAAATGGATGTACCTTTGCAAATGGATTTTATGGATGTTTCTAGTTATGGAGATTCTATGGAATCTAGTGGCAAAGTTAGATTGGATGTTGACGTGCAGACAGACGTCAAGGGCAGAGATGTCTTGATTGTTGAAGACATTGTCGATACTGGTCATACAATGAAGTATATGAAAGATTTATTGGCAAGTCGAGGTGCTAATAGTGTTAAGTGTTGTGCTTTATTGAATAAAACCGAGCGACGTGTAGATGATGTTGATGTAGAATATTATGGATCTATTGTTGAAAATGAATTCGTAGTAGGCTATGGTCTTGATTTAGCTGGACGGTATCGTAATTTGCCATTTGTTGGTGTATTAAAGCCAGAAATTATAGCAAAATATATCAAGTAATATAAAGATTTATAGTAATTTGACAGTACTTAGTAAATGCTAAGTGCTGTTTTTGATGTTTAAGTGGAATGTAATGTATTTAAAAGAGATAAGAGAAGTTTTAAACGACGAAAAAAAAGCTAGACCGACATTAATTCAAGAGCGAACATATGATGCTTTGAAAAATGGTGAAAGTATTGTAGGATTGGCTAAAACGGGAACAGGTAAGACCTTAGCTTATGGATTACCTATTTTAGAACGTGCTAGAGAAATTGGCGGTCTTGCTGTTATTTTAGAGCCGACAAGTGAGTTGGCAGTGCAGACTAAAAATGTTTTGTTACCGTATGTTAAAGCCTTGGGCTTAAAATCTATAGCTCTTGTTGGAGCAGGTAATCGAAATCGGCAAATGGAACAGTTAAAAAAGGAAAAACCAAGTATTTTAATTGCTACACCAGGAAGATTATTTGATTTCATCTCTGCCAAAAAAATTAATTATCAGGACATTAAGGCATTAGTAATTGATGAAGCTGATGATATTTTAGAATTTGCTAAGTTAGATTTGCTATCAGCTTTGGGACAAAATTTGTCCTCGGATGCACAAATTGTATTATTTGGTGCTTCAGAGTCATCGATTACTAAAAATTGTGAAACAATTTTTGAACGGTCATTTTTTCTAATTGATGTACGTTCTGAACAAAAATTGGCAGTTAAACATTATTTCTTACAAGTATCTAATGAATATAAGATTCAATTTTTGCAAAGATTAACTAAACTAGATAAATTTAAAGGCTTAATTTTTTTCAGTTCTAATGAAAGCCAAATGCGTTTTGCTAGAATAGTTGCACATACTAAAATGCGATTTGCTATTTTGAATAATGAAATGGATAAGACAGTACAAAAAAATATACTAACTTCTTTTCAAAAAGGCAAAGTGAATTTGCTTTTTGTAACTGATTTAATTGCCAGAGGGTTAGATTTATCTGAAGTAACTTATGTTGTTAATTTTGAGATACCAGATGATGCAAATACTTATTTACATCGTAGTGGTAGAACTGGGCGGATGAATAATGCGGGTTATGTTGTTAACTTAGGTGATGATCACGATTTTCGTAAATTAAAGAAAATGATAGCACCAGTAGAAGTTAAGCAAGTATACTTTAAGGGTTATCAGCTAGTGACAGAAAAGCCCCTGCAAAAAGCCAAAGATAAAAAAGTGGTTTCGATGTCAGAAACTAAGAAAAAGGGCAAAAAGAAAAATAGATGGAAAAAGCAGAAAAATAAAGGATATCACGCAAAAAAGCAGGATAAATAAATCCTGCTTTTTGTATAATGATTCGGGTGAGACTCGAACTCACATCTACAGTTTAGGAGACTATCGTTCTATCCAGCTGAACTACCGAACCGAAACCATAGTCTATTATATAAAAAAATCTATGAGTAGTACAAGAGAAAGTTTATTTAAAAGCTGTGTTGAGCATAATGAAAATAAACGTAAAAATAAGTAGTTGGCAAATGATAGCAACAAATAACATTTTTTTACGCAAATTTGCATTTTTCTTTTTATCCATGCTAATAACTAGACACACACTAGCTATAACAATCAAAATACCTGTCAGATAAATTAAATAAATCATATCATTTCTCCTTAGCAATGTTGTTAATATAATTAAAACACAATCTTTACAATATTTCTTGTTCAAAATTAAATAAAATTAAGGTATAGTAGTATTGATTGTGGAGGTAATTATGAAGCAGATTAAAGTAATGACTGTTTTTGGTACAAGACCAGAAGCTATAAAAATGGCACCATTAGTATTAAAATTAAAAGCTGATGAAAGGTTTGATGAAGTTACTGTTGTTACGGCTCAGCATCGTGAGATGTTGGATCAAGTATTAGAAATTTTTGATATTAAGCCTGATTATGATTTTAATATTATGCATAAAAATCAAACTTTAGGTGAAATTACCTCAAAAGTTATGTTGGATTTATCTAAAGTTATACAAGATGAACAACCTGATATAGTTTTAGTTCATGGTGATACGACTACTAGTTTTGCTGCTGGGTTAGCTACTTTTTATGAACAAAAGAAATTAGGGCATGTTGAGGCTGGTTTAAGAACTTGGAATAAATATTCACCATATCCTGAAGAAATGAATCGTCAGATGACAGATGATTTAACCGATTTATATTTTGCACCAACGTCTTTGAGCAAGCAGAATTTGTTAAAGGAGAATCATAATTCTGATAATATTTATATTACAGGTAATACAGCAATAGATGCCCTTAAACAGACAGTTCAAAAAGATTATCATCATGAAGTGTTAGATAAAATCAAAGCTGGTAATAAAATAATTTTGGTTACTATGCATCGTCGTGAAAATCAAGGTGAACCGATGCGACGTGTATTTAAAGTGATGAAGCAGGTGGTTGATTCACATAATGATGTTGAAATTATTTATCCAGTGCATTTATCTCCACGTGTTCAAGCGGTTGCTAATGAAGTTTTAGCAGGAGATCCTAGGATTCATTTAATAGCTCCATTGGACGTAGTTGATTTCCATAATTTAGCTAAAAGATCTTATTTCATCATGACAGATTCTGGAGGCGTACAAGAAGAAGCTCCATCTTTAGGTAAACCAGTGTTAGTGTTAAGAGATACTACTGAACGACCTGAAGGAGTAGCTGCAGGTACATTAAAATTAGTGGGAACTGATGTAGATGTGGTTCGTAAAGAAATGATTACTTTATTGGAAAATAAGCAAGCATATGAGAAAATGGCTAATGCTAATAATCCATATGGTGATGGTTGTGCATCAGATAGAATTATTGAAGCAATAGCATCATATTTTAAACCTAATCTATATTGCAAGCCTTCTGATTTTAAGTAGTTCTTGATTTTATAGATAAAAAAATTGACATATTCGGATTGTACCGATTATGCCAATTTTTTTATTTTTTAAAAGCAGCGAGCATTTCTTTGGCTGCGTTTTCAATTAAAATTACATCATGATCGTCAACAGCATTTTCAATTTTAACGGGGTTAGCAGCCTGTGTTGCCCCACATTTTTCAAATGCTTTTTTAAAGTCGTCTACATTTTCGCAGTAATGTTCTTTATAGATTTTATCACCAGATCCCATGACGGCAAATTTTTTACCAGATAAATCGAGTTGGATAAGTTGCTCATAGAAATCATCTAATTCATCTGTAAAAATTCCTTCACCATATGTATAGGTGACCATAATACATAAATCTGCATCTAGGTAAGAAGTAGCATCTGCAAAACTGACGTCAGTATTTGTAACATCAAATCCCAATGTTGTTAACTCTTCGGATAAAATTTCTGCCATATCTTCGTTATTGCCTGTCATACTTGCAAAAACAATTTGTGCTTTCATTGAAAAGTATCTCCTTTAAGATTATCATCTTTATTAATTATACTAGATTAAATAATTAATATATAGAGAAAAACTTTGTAAAAAGCTTTATAATTAAAATGATTATAACATTCAATATAAGGAGAATAAATTTTGATTACAATCAAGTCTAAAAGAGAATTAAAAGGAATGCAAAAATCAGGTCGTTTGTTAGCCTCATTATTTGAGGAATTACGTGAGGTAATTAAACCAGGTATTTCCACATGGGAGATTGAAAAATTTGCTCAAAAATATGTTAAAAGTCATGGTGGTAGATTATCTGAACAAGGCTTTGAAGGATATAAATATGGAACTTGTATTAGTGTAAATGATGAGATAGCTCACGCCACTCCTCGAAAAGATAAGATTTTAAATGAGGGTGATCTAGTTAGTGTAGATGTAACTTGTAATGTTGATGGATATGAAACAGATTCATGTACTACATATCCAGTAGGTAAGATTTCGGCAGAGGATCAACGTTTATTAGATGTGACTAAAAAGGCTATGTACTTAGGTATTGATCAAGCTATAGTTGGTAATAGAATTGGTGATATAGGTTCTGTTATTCAAAAGTATGTTGAAGATGATAACCATTTTGGTGATGTTAGAGAGTTAGTTGGTCATGGGATTCAACCGACTATCCATGAAGATCCAGAAGTACCTCATTTTGGTAAAGCTGGGCATGGATTACGTTTGAGAGAAGGAATGACCATTACTGTCGAGCCAATGGTTGAAGCTGGCGGAGATTGGCGTATCTTACAAAAGACAGTTGAAGATCCTAATGACGATTGGGTTTATTATGCTACTCCTGATGGTTCTAAGGCTGCACAATTTGAACATACTTTTGCGATTACTGCTGATGGCCCTAAAATTTTAACATTACAAAAACCGTATGATGGATTTGAAAAATATTTACCCCATTTTGATGAAGAGTAATAGATGAAAAAAGGTAGTATAAAACATAGTTGTAGTCATTTTATGTTGATTTTGACACAGATTATGACGCGTGGTGAAATTGGACAAACATCTATTATTATTGCATATTATATTTTATTTAGTATTTTTCCTGTAATAATGATTGTAGGTAATATGTTGCCATTATTACAAATCAATACTTCATCGATTGCAACTTATTTGAACGTTATTTTTCCTGAACAAATAGCACAATTTATTTTGCCAATAGTTAAAAGTCTTTTGCATCAACAATCTAATGGATTTATTTCTTTAGGTATTATTTTTGCTCTATGGTCATTTTCAGGACTAGTTAATTCAATTAGAATAGCTATGAATAAGATTTATGGTGTTTATGAACAGGAAAAAACATGCCCTTGGTGGTATTATTTCGTAACACGTACATTGATGTTGTTGTTATCAATTTTTATGATATATATTTTTTTATTGGCGATTTTTGTGGTAGCCTTTGGTAATCAAATTATGAATTTTTTAGGTGTTACGCTAAATTTTTCAGTTGAATGGCTTAATCAGTTATTACATTATCGCTGGCCATTAATTATTTTAATGACTATTTTGTTTAACACATATATTAATTACACAATACCTAATATTAGTATGAAGTCTAGAATTACATTTCCAGGAACAATTTTTACTACCATATGTTGGTGTGGGCTATCATACTTTTTCGGATTGTATTTGCATGAGTTCGGCATCAGATGGGAAAATTATGGAATAATTGGCACTTTCATCATTTTTTTAATGTGGTTGAATTTAGCTGCTATCTTGTTTTTAATTGGCGTATGCTTAAATGCGACAATTAGTCATATTAAGTATGGTAATGCTCAATATAAGCTTAGACCCATTACAGATTATCTGAAGAGTTGCACATCCAAAGCAAATCGATAATAATATTCTGGAGGTCTTATTGTTTAGGAGGATTTATTAATGAAAGTAAGAAAAGCTGTTATACCAGCAGCAGGATTGGGAACTAGGTTTTTGCCTGCAACCAAAGCTATGCCTAAAGAAATGTTGCCAATTGTTGATAAACCTACAATTCAATTTATTGTTGAAGAGGCAAAAAAATCAGGTATTGAAGATATTTTGATAGTTACAGGTAAATCTAAGAGACCTATTGAGGATCATTTTGATTCTAACCCTGAATTAGAAGCAGAACTGAAAGCTAAGCACAAAGATTCTTTACTAGAACTTACCCAATCTATTACTAGATTAGGAGTAAATATTTATTTCACCAGACAACCGCATCCAGCTGGGTTAGGTGATGCTATATATAGAGCTCGTAGCTTTGTTGGTAATGAGCCTTTTGTAGTTATGCTGGGAGATGACTTAATGTCTGATACAGTTCCTTTAACTCAACAATTAATTAATTGTTATAATAGGACGCACGCTTCAACTATTGCTGTAATGAAGGTACCTCATGAAGAGGTTTCTAAATATGGTGTAATTGCACCTGATGATGAAATTGAACCAAATCTATATAATGTTAAGACATTTGTTGAAAAACCGAGTCTAGATGAAGCACCAAGTGACTTAGCAATTATTGGTAGATATCTACTTACTCCCGAAATATTTGAGATTTTAGCTAGTCAAAAGCCTGGACGAGGTGGAGAAATTCAGCTAACTGATGCTATTGATACTATGAATAAGACACAACGTGTATTTGCTCATGTGTTTACTGGTGAGCGTCATGACGTCGGCAATAAAGAAGGATATTTGGAAACTTCGATTGAATATGGCTTAACACATCCAGAAACCAGCGAAGAATTAAAACAATATATTATCAAGTTGGCCGCTAAATTATCTAAATAAAATTAAAAAAACATAGAAGCATGGATGATCAAACTTCTATGTTTTTATTTCAAAATTATTTGTTTTTTATCAGGTTGAATTTGCATCCCGAAGATGGAATATTCATGATTATTGACAGCAAAGTATACATTAACATTTTTATGTTTTATTTGGCGGCAGATAGTTAGTAGTTGGTAGATAGTACGCGGATTAATTGATAGGGATGTTAATATACACTTGTTCTGTGAGAAGATAATTTTGCTGATAGGATAATTGTTTGGGTGGGTATCTTCATGAAAATAAATTTGATAATTTGAATCAACATCTTGCATTAATTGCAGCAAATTGACTAATTTCATAGAAAAAAACCTCCGTATAGCATATAAATAGTATTTAATGATAGATATAATATTTAATGATAACTAACAAGTATTAGGAGAAAGTTTATGCAAAAAAAACATCGAAAAAAATGTTATATTTGGTTAATTACTATTATAACAATGTTCTTTACATTATATTTAGGAGCTGGATATTATTTTTATCAAGTAGCTTTTGTACCAGGGCATAAGAGCTTTTTAAAAAAGCATAAAGCTTTAAGCAAGAGCGACCCTTTATATAAAGAAAAATTGTGGTATTTAAATTCAAAAAAGCAACAATATTCAATAAAATCTGCTGATAATAAATTCCGATTAGTTGCAAACTATTTGCCTGCTTCTTCAAAAAGCTTCAAGACAGTTGTGATTTTACATGGTTATATGGGTAATAAAGATAAAATGGGGCAATATGCAGCTTTATTTCATCAATTAGGTTATAATGTCCTTTTGCCAGATGCTCGTAGTCATGGAGCTAGTCAAGGCCATTTTATTGGATATGGTTGGCCTGAGCGTAATGATGTCAAAAAATGGTCGCAATATATTATTAAAAAGCAAGGTAGCAATAGTAAAATTGTTATTTTTGGATTAAGTATGGGAGCAGCAACTGCAATGATGACTAGTGGCGAAAAGTTACCAACGCAAGTTAAAGCTATTATTGAAGATTGTGGATATACAAGTATTGAGGATGAATTAAATTACGAAGCTAATAAATTGTATAAATTGCCTTCGATGGTTGAGGTGCCAATCGTTAAGTTACTTAGTCTTAGTGTCAAGATTAAGTATGGTTATTTTTTAAGCGAAGGAAATTGTATAAAACAGCTTGAAAAAAATCATAGGCCATTTTTATTTATTCATGGTGAAAAAGACAAATTCGTTCCAATGTATATGGTATATAAAAATTATCGAGCATGTAGAGGACCTAAAGAATTGTGGGTAACTAAAAATGCGGCTCATGCTGAATCATTCCCCAAGCATCCCAAAATATATAAAAATAAAATAGCTCAATTTTTAAATAAATATGTTTAAGTTAGGCGTTGAAAACGCTTTAATAACTGACTATAATTTAATTGGAAGGAATGTTACCCATAGTTTTAATCTTCGAATTATAGTGTTTTTTGACAGATTCTCTTATTAAATGAATGACATAATATTTAGAAGGTATTTTCCTTCCGTGCCTTTTTTTAGCAAGTTGTGTATAACAACTTGTTTTTTTATATATAAAAAAACTCTTTATCATAGTGAAAAAGAGTTTTAATTATATCAAATGTCTATTTACGTAACACTAATTTTGCAATTCCTTCCCAGCGAGGGGTTTGCGGCATCATATCTACTGGCTGTATTAAACGAACATCATATGCTTGGCTTAGTAGGACTAAATCACGTGCTAAAGTCGATGGATTACATGAAATATAAACAAAGTCTTTAGGCTTGCAGGTTAAAAGCGTTTTAACTAATTGCTTGTTTAGTCCAGTACGCGGTGGGTCTACAATTAAAGCATCTATAGCTATACCATCTTTTTGCATTTGGGGTAAAATTTTTTCTACGCTACTATTGATGTATTCAGCATTTTTTACATTGTTTAAACGACAATTAAATTGTGCATCTGCTATTGCTTCAGGAATGGATTCAATACCAATTACTTGTTTGACTTTTTCACTAGCTAAAATACCTAATGTTCCTACACCAGCGTACGCATCAACAAGAATAGAATTAGCATTTAGTTCGAGATAGTTTAATGCTGTTGAGTAGAGTACTTCAGTTTGCTCAGGATTTAGCTGGAAAAATGCTCGAGGTGAAAGAATAAATTTCTTATTTAATATCTGTTCGGTAATATAATTTTTCCCTATCAGCTTAGTTGTTTTATTACCCCAAACTAATGGGTTATTCCATTGGCTTTCATTTTGAAATACAGATACCACATTTTCTAGTTCAATGATTTTTTCTGCCAACTTATCTAAATTCTTAATATTCTTACCAATAGTAACTAATGTTACTTGAATTTCATCTGTAGCATGAGATTGACGAACAACTACAGTCTTAATACCATCTTTTTTATATCGACTATCAGCGATTGCAATGTGCATTTTTTCAATCAATTTTTTGATAGCAAACTCTACCTTTTGTGTATTTTTTGACTGGGTAGGCATGATTGGTAAGTCAATTATTTTTTGGCTCTTTGGAGCATACATTCCTAATGAAATTTTATTTTTAATACTTTCAATTTGGTATTGAGCCTTGTTACGATAATACCATTGCTTGGGTGCAGGAATGGTATTTTTGACTTTTATTTTCTGATAATTACGTGGATGAAATTTTAATAAGCTGTCTTTAATCAATTCTTTTTTAAATAATAATTGACTGTCATAATCAAGGTGGGCTAATTCTAATCCACCAGTTTCTGGATTGACATTTTTAGGAAATGCAACTCGGTGAGGTGATTTTTCTTTGATTCTGATTAATTCACCCTCTAAATATTTTGGAAAAGTTTCAGTGATTTTAGCTACAACTACTTCTCCTGGTAAAGCATTCGGAATAAAGATTATTTTTTTCTTATAGTAGCCGATGCCTTCACCGTTGATTCCTAGCCGTTTTATAGTGATAATTACATCTTTTTCAGATGTGATTGGATTATTTTTTTTCAAAATATGCCTCATTTCGTATATATTATATAAGGTAACTATATTAATGATAAGCTCTAATTAAATCTTGAACAAGAGCTTGAAGTAAAACTTTTTAGAAAGAAGAAAAAATGGCAATTATAACTAATGTTAGTACTCAGAAACAAAAAAAACGTTATAATATTTTTTTGGATGGTCAATATGCTTTTAGTGTTAGCGAAAACATATTAATAAAAAAACGACTGTTTAAAGGCACAAATTTAACCGATGAACAAATTGCAGCAATTAAACAAGCTGAATTAGATCAAAGGACTTTAAATTTAGCACAAGACTTTCTTAGCTATCAAATGAGGACGGTTAATGAAGTATGCATTTATTTGCGTCAAAAAGGGGTCAGTGAGACCGCTATTAAAGTTGCTATAGCTGATTTAAAAAAACTAAAGTTATTAGATGATCAAAATTATATAAAATTATACGTTAATAATAATTTGCAAATCGGCAAGGAGGGTCCTAATAGTATTAGGCATAAGTTACTTAATAAGGGCGTAGACAATAAGTTGATTGAAAATGTATTAAGTAGTTATGATAATATAGATTGGGTTGATCCAGGAATTAGATTGGTTAAATCTATGTCAAATAAGTTAGGAAAATTATCTACTAAAGCTATTATTCAAAAAACTAAGTTAAAATTGATGCAACATGGATTTAGCTCGGATCAATTAGATTTGGTAATTGAACAACTCGATTTATCTAATAATAGTGATGAACAACTTGAAGCTTTAATTAAGGAGGGAATTAAAGCTTACAAGAAATATGCACAGGAGCCTGATTTTAAACGTAATCAAAAAATAAGGCGATATTTATTTACACATGGGTTTGATAGTACAGAAATAGATCAGTTTTTGGATGGGCAAATAATTGATTTTAATAGTCTTGAAGATTATTAAGTGAAAGGAATGTAAAAGAATGGAAATTATACAGAAACAAGCTTGTACGATGATTGGTAAAGTATTTTTACCTACTGATATTGATGAGCAACGATCATATTCTGCAGCCATTCAGCAAGTAGAAAATGATATTAATTTTGTTAACTTTTTAAAAGAAAATAATTTGGAACATCAACGGGCTGCGTTATATGTATTTGCTCCAGATAGTTTTATGTATTGGTATGGTGTAGTTGTGCACCAGCTTCCGAATGAGTTGAAGGGATTAAGACAATTTGGTCTACCATCTTGTAAGGTAGCAAATTATATAACTGAATCACAAAATTTAACTCACTTTTTGGCTCCAGTAAATCAAACGATACCAATGTTTTTAGATAAGTTAAATAAGGAAAATGTAACTTATCATGAAAATTTGGGTGAAAGTGATGTTCCATATATTTTAGAAGAATTAGATTTGGATACAAAAAAACTGACACAGTCGCTATATCTGGATGCCAGTGATTTAAGTAAATAAATTTTATATTGATAAGTTATCATACTCGATATACGCACCAATGCAGGTTGATATGAGCATGATTAACAAGATGATGCCAGTAACTTTATCGATTATAATTGATAAAGGTAAAATATGGCGAATAATAATAGTTGCTAATAAGCATAAAATGAAGTCTAAGGCGATATTACCTATCAAAAATATTTTGCGGCGTCTAATACTAAAAAAACGAAATATTTGTTTGAGTAGTTGGCTGGAAATATTTTCTGATACTAAATCTAGAGGTCGCTGAATAGTTGCTTTGATAGCAAACATAATCAAGGCACCAATAAATGCTCCTACAGCACTACGCCATGCATTTGCAGAATGATAAACTAGGGCATTATAGCAGGAACCGATAAGAGCTAGACTACAAAGATATGGTATTAGTAATAAAAAAACAAATACGAGATAAATTCTTACTTTTTTCATAAATAAAACCTCATTTCTTGACATCATTCTAACATATAACCTCTTTATGATATAATATTTTTAAACATTGAATATTTATTTTGGTACAGAAAAGAGAGAAAAAACAATGAGTACAGACCCCGGTGCGGGAGATTTTTTTAGTAAATTGCGAGCAAAGTTTCAAGCAGATGAAGATATTGATGCGGATCAAGAATTAACGTTGAAATTGGATGAGTTTTATAAGGCTCATGCAATTGACGAGCTTGAATATTCGATGATTCAGGGTGTTATTAATTTTAAAGAAAAAATAGCACGTGAAGTCATGGTTCCTAGAACTGATGCTTTTATGGTTGATAAGCATGATGATTTTAAAAAAAATTTAGTCGAGATTTTGCGTGAACCATATTCACGAGTTCCCGTTTATGATGGTGATAAAGATAAGATAGTGGGGGTTATTCATATTCGCACTGTTTTAAGAAAAGCATTTGAATTAGGCTTTGATCATCTTAGTTATGAAGATGTGATGTTTGATCCACTTTATGCACCCGAAACCGTTGAATTAAAGGATTTATTGATTGAAATGCAACAAACCCAACGTCAATTAGCTATTCTTACTGACGAATATGGTGGGGTGGTCGGACTTGTTACAATTGAAGATTTGATTGAAGAAATAGTCGGTAATATTGATGATGAAACTGACGTTGCACAGGTACTATTTCACAAAATATCAGAAAATAAATATGTTATTAGTGGCAAGATGACGTTAGATGATTTTAATGAGGAATTTGATACTGATCTTGAAATGGAAGATGTTGATACTATTGCTGGATATGTGATTACTAAATTAGGATTGATTCCTGGCAAGGGCGAAAAATTGAGTGTTAAGTTAGATGACGGTATAATTTTAACTACTAGAAGGATGAAGGGTTCACGATTACAAACATTGTTATTAACTTTGCCTAAGACAGATACAAAAAATACAAAGGAAGATATTGAGGATTAATGAATAAGTTAACAGAAAAAGTAAATTCACGTCGTACATTTGCGATTATTTCTCACCCAGATGCTGGTAAAACTACAATTACTGAACAGATGTTATTATTTGGTGGTATTATTAGGAACGCTGGAACTGTTAAGGCTCGCAAGAGTGGACATTATGCGACTAGTGATTGGATGGAAATTGAAAAAAAGCGTGGTATTTCCGTAACCAGTTCAGTAATGCAATTTGAATATGACAATAAAAGAATTAATATTTTGGATACACCAGGTCACCAGGACTTCTCTGAGGATACATATAGAACATTGATGGCAGTTGATGCTGCGGTGATGGTTATCGATAGTGCCAAAGGTGTTGAACCACAAACTAAGAAGCTTTTTAAAGTTGTCAAAAAACGTGGTATACCTATTTTTACTTTTATGAATAAGTTAGATCGTGATGGACGTGATCCATTAGATTTGACAGCAGAACTGGAAGATTTGTTGGATATCGAATGTGTTGCTATGAATTGGCCTATAGGAATGGGTAAGCAACTCAAGGGCTTATATGATCTTGCCAATAAACGTGTTGAACTATATCGTCATGAAGATGATTCAGATCGCTTTTTGCCACTTAATGAAGATGGCACTTTGGATAATAATATAGCATTAAGTCATGACAGTCTCTTTGAATCTACTTTAGCGGACATTGAATTGTTGAAAGAAGCTGGAAATAATTTTGATCTGGATAAAATATTAAGAGGTGATCAAACTCCTGTATTTTTTGGATCGGCTTTGGCTAATTTTGGTGTAGAAACATTTTTGAAAAGTTTCGTTGAATTAGCTCCAGCTCCTAAAGAACATGAATTAATTGATAATACTACAATTGCTGCTGATGATGATGAATTTTCGGGCTTTGTTTTTAAGATTCAAGCTAATATGAATCCCAATCATCGTGATCGAATTGCATTTATCAGAATTGGTAGTGGTGAGTTTCAAAAAGGCATGGATGTTACATTAGCTAGAACTAATAAAGTTATTCGATTGAATAATGCTACAGAATTCATGTCAAGTAGTAGAGTGCAAGTTTCAGAAGCTGTCGCTGGGGATATTATTGGTTTATATGATACTGGTAATTTCCAGATTGGTGATAGTATTTATGCTGGTAAGAAAAAAATTGAATATCCAGAATTACCACAATTTACACCAGAAATATTTATGAGAGTTACAGCTAAAAATGTGATGAAACAAAAGTCATTTCACAAAGGAATGACGCAATTAGTTCAAGAAGGTGCCGTTCAGTTGTATCGTGGATATGCGACAGATGATTATATATTAGGTGCTGTTGGACAATTACAATTTGAAGTTTTTGCATTTAGAATGAAGAATGAATATAACTCGGAAGTAGAATTAACATCACTTGGCGGACGTGTAGCACGTTGGATTAATCCGGACCAATTAGATCCAAAAATGTCATCATCTCGAAACTTGTTGGTGAAAGATAGAGAAGGAGAACCTTTATTTTTATTTGAAAATTCTTTTGCTGAACGTTGGTTTAAGGACAAATATCCTGATGTGGAATTGACTTCCAAACTATAAGATTTATACGCAGTTAGAAATATAGAATGCCTTGATGTGTTTTATGTTTCTTTTTTTGCTCTAAATTGTAGGAAAATAGGTGAAAAAAATATAATATAATAAAATATGACAGCATGGTTTGTTAGAAAGTCAGATATTATGAATAAGTGTAATTTTAATTCTAAGCAATTTTATAATCAATTAGTTGATGAATTGATTGTTTCACAAAAAAATAATTCCCTGTTTTTTTTGATAGGTGCGGGTGTTTCAAATCAGCAAGGTTATGGTGATTGGAACGATTATGTGCGTAAGTTAGCTGAATATTGGGGACTTAGGAATAAGAGATATGCTGATACATTAAAATATATTTCTTCTTTAGCAGGCTTGAGTAATAAGCGTAAGATTGATTTTATCAATCAAATTATCAAAAAAATTTGCAATAGTGATGAGCAATTTAAGATTCGCTGTTTAGATTTTGAGAAAAAACATTTTGGCAATCATCAGTTACAAATAAACAATGACATATTGAGTACCTTAATTAAATTTAGTGCGATTTTTTTTACTACAAATTACGATTATGAAGTTGAAAATGCTATTGGCTCTAATTCCATTATTAAGGATTATATGGAATTGAGTGAAACAGATGAGCTTTTGCCAAACTTTGTCGTGCATTTACATGGTGAGCCTAATGGAAATGTATCAAACTTTATTAATACATCTGATAAATATTTGAAATTGTATGCTAATTTAGATAATTTACAGCATAAACTTACGATGTTTTATAAGAAAAAGAAAAATCCGGTATTAATTATCATTGGATCTGGATTACAGGAAGATGAATTATTATATTCGATGTGTCCTGATAATGAAATTTCAGTTTATGCTTTATGTAAATATGATAATTGTGGTAATAATGATACTATTTCAGCTGATTTAGCAAGCATTAAAGAAAAATTTTATCTAGAAAAAAATATCAAAATTATTTGGTATGGTAAGGAATTTTCTGATTTAAGTGTATTTTGTAATCAATTATATGATGATGTACAACATAAGATAATGAAACGGTGTGGATTTATTACGCCTGATGAATTAATTTCTGAAGCTATAGCAAGTAAAGATTTTAGTGAATGTTATTGCCTGCATAAGGTTATTGAGCAAAAAAATATGGATTTACTTGATGCATTTTTCACTAATATTAGTAATGATTATTTTAAAAAATTACTTAATGATAAGGTATTTATTGAGCAATATATAGCTAAAAATTATTTATCTTCTGTGTTTTTAGAAAGAAGTTTAGCTTTATTTAATCAAATTAATTATCATACACGAAAAGTAATTGAAAATTCGATTAAGTTAGGCAATACATGGGCTAATAAAAGTGCTTCTATCAATATAATTGTTGCCGAATCCAATAATTATGTTGGTACAGATAAAATTGCATTCATGGAAGAATATTTATGTAATATATTGACACAAATAACACGTCCAGATGAAATTAAGAATAGTGATGTTAAATGTTTATATTTATTACAAATGCTACAAAATGACAAGATATTTTTAAATACTGAAGATTATGATTTATCAGAAGCGTTTTATAGTAGATTTTATCGTGTACTAATAAATATTGATCATTGTTTAAATGTAGATCAATATAGTTTCAACGAATTGCGTGAACATTGTATTGTCAAAAAATTGTATACACTTCTTTTTAATAATAAGTTGAGATTTTGTCATAGTAAGGCTTTTCCAGAATTTTTGTTTAAAAGCAAACTTATTAGACGATTATTAATTAACATAGATTTGATTCATGATTTATCAAATACAAATTTATCAAATTTGATTAAATATTTTGATTATAATAAACAAATTCAAGGTTCAGAAGTAAATATATTTGTGACAAAGCATATTAAGCAAATCCAGACTGATGCTAAATATATTAATTTATCTGTTGCTATCAGGCAAAAAATACAAAATGGTAATTATTATTTAGATGGTAATATGTATTTTAATAATAATAAAGATCTGATGAGATGGACAAATATAGATACATGTGCTCGATATATTGCAAAAGCAATACATAATAATAGTTTTGATATCAATTGCTATCAAATTTTTCATAGTATAATTAACCAGCAAATAAAAGATGAGTCTTTATTAAATCAAGTATTCTTGTTTGATATTTGGAAACTTAAATGTGATTGCTCGAATATAATTAATATTTTGAACTTTTTTGAGACTGATTTAGGTAGATATATCAATATATTAAATGAGTTGGAAAATACTAGACCGCAATTGCTAGCAAAATGTCGAAGTAAAATTATTAATAATTTGTCCAGATTTAATAATAAAAATATTTGTGATTATTTACGAGGTAAGTATTTACCATTAACTGGAGCAAATATTAGATGTTCAGTTAATTACTTGGTGGGCTATGCACATAGTCATACCACTGCTGTTGATTATAAAGATGAAACAGTCTTTAAAGAGCCTGCAATTGTATTGGCTAATTGCACTTTCAATGATGACTATGCTTTATTAGAAATGATAGTTAAGATATTAATTGCGACTGCTAATCCTAATTGTATTGATTCGCAAAAAAATAATTCTTTATTTAATCGTAATTTAGATCGAATTGTATTGATTGTTTTGTTAAATTTCCATAAATTTTATATATCATATAAAAATCAATTGTTGGCTTGGATCGATTTTTTATGTTTGCAAATTGGCCTTGATAAATTTATTGAAAAAATATTCTTAAATATCAAATATTTGAAAAATAATGATTTAAATATACTTTTTGGTAATTTGAAATCGATTATTAATAATCTTGATTCTAATTTGATTAGTTTACAATGTCTAAATAATTTGACATCTTTGGATGATAAAGAACAGGTCAATATTATTATCCAGTTTTTAATTTATGCCAAAGCAAGTAATATAATTCCTTTCTCGGTAGATAATTCGTACATTTTGGCACATATGTTAGATTTGTTAAATAGATACGATTATGTGGCTGAAATGAAGAATCTATATGAATGTTTTGAAAATATTGTGCCCAACCATGATTATGCTTTTTTAGGAAATAAATATCATATTAGGACAAAATGTTAAAAGATTGCTAAAATAGCAATAGATTATATATGTTAAGGGAGACAAATTCTTTGAAAAAATTACTGCTTATTGATGGTAACTCTGTAGCATTCAGGGCTTTTTATGCACTATATAAACAATTAGATAAGTTTAAAAGCCCTGAGGGATTGCATACAAATGCAATATTTACATTTAAAAATATGCTGGATGTCTTATTGAAAAATATACAGCCAACGCACATGTTAGTAGCATTTGATGCAGGTAAAATTACTTTTCGAAATAAAATGTATGCTGATTATAAAGGCGGGAGAGATAAGACACCAAATGAATTATCTGAACAGTTGCCAATTATTAAAGAATTGCTTGCTTATTTAGGCATTAAATCATATGAATTAAGTAATTATGAAGCGGATGATATTTTAGGTACAATGGCTAAAATGGGCACCGATTTAGGCTTTGAAGTTACGATTGTAACTGGAGATCGGGATTTAACACAATTAGCTGGGGAACATGTTACGGTCATGGTAACAAAAAAAGGTGTCAATGATTTAGAAATCTATACACCAAAACATATGCAGGAAGTATATGGAGTAACACCCAAGCAATTTATTGATGTGAAAGCTTTAATGGGGGATGCATCTGATAATTATCCTGGCGTAGAAAAAGTAGGAGCTAAAACAGCTAGTAAGTTAATTAATCAATATGGTTCCGTTGAAAATCTTTATGAAAAAATTGACCAAATAAAAGCCTCAAAAATCAAAGAATATTTAATTAGGGATAAAAATAATGCTATTTTAGGTAAAAAATTAGCCACAATTGATTGCACATCACCAGTAGATTTAAAAATTGATGATGTAAAATTACAAGCCCAACAATTAACGCAATTACGTAGTTTCTATGAAAGATTAGGATTTAAAAAGTTTTTGTCAGAATTGCCTGATGTTGAAGAAATAGATAATAAAGTTCAAGATGAATGTCATTATGAAATTTTGGATAAAGATAATTTATCTGAAATTTTTGCCACTGATTTTGATCATATTTCTTTTAATTTGGAAATGATAGGTGATAATTATCATTTGGCTCAATATGCTGGTTTTTCTGTGAAGATCAAGCAAAAAATATATGTTTGTGATGATGTTACGTTATTGCAAGAAACACCACTAAAGAAAATATTAGAAGATAAGAATATTGCTAAGCAAGTTTTTGATTTGAAACGCAATTATGTAGGTCTACAAAGATTAGGTATTACTTTATTTAATGTTACAGATGATATAATGCTTGCATCTTATATTGCTGATAGTGAAAATAATGCAGGAGATTTAGGTGTATTAGCTAATTCTTATCAAGAATTTTATGTTCAATCTGATGAAATAATTTATGGTAAGGGAAAAAAGCAACATAGTGTGGATGTAGACACGTTGTATGCTCATATGGCAACTAAAGTTGATGTTTTAGATAAATTAAAAGCAAAAATTATGCCAGAATTGCAACAGCATGAACAACTGCATTTGTATAAGAATATAGAAATTCCTATAGCCGTAATTTTGGCAAAAATGGAAATAGCTGGAATTAAGGTTCAAGCAACCACTTTAGTTAAAATGAAAAATGATTTGGATGTGCGAATAACTGATCTAAAAAACAAAATCTATCAACTAGCTGGTGAAAAATTTAACATCAATTCACCCAAGCAATTAGGTGTTATCTTATTTGAGAAGTTAAAACTAACACCAGCTAAGAAAACAAAAACAGGTTATTCGACTTCTGTAGATGTTTTAGAAAAATTAGAATATCAAAGTCCGATAGTTGCTGATATTTTGGATTATCGCCAAATTTCCAAAATCCAATCAACATATATTAATGGCCTGTTGGATTATATTCAAGCGGATGGAAAAATACATACACGCTTTTTACAAACTTTAACTACTACAGGACGATTATCATCTGTAGAACCAAATTTACAAAATATACCTGTCAAACTTGAGGAAGGCAAGCAAATTAGAAAAGCGTTTGTTCCTTGTAAACAGGATAGCTATCTTTTTTCGTGTGATTATTCTCAGGTTGAACTTAGAGTTTTAGCACATGTATCACACGAAAAAAATATGTTGGAAGCATTTAAAGAGGGATATGATATTCATGCTCATACAGCTATGAAAATTTTTGGCTTATCAAATTTAGATGAAGTTACACCATTAATGCGTCGACATGCTAAAGCTGTTAATTTTGGTATTGTTTATGGGATATCCGATTATGGTTTAGCTAAGAATTTAGGAATTAGTCGTCAGGAGGCTCAAAATTTTATTAATAATTATTTTGAACAATATCCTCAGATAAAAGATTATATGAAAGCAGCTGTTAAATTGGCACGTGAAAAGGGATATGCTGAAACTATCATGCATCGTCGCCGGTTATTACCTGATATTCACAATAAGAATTTTAATATTCGTTCATTTGCAGAACGAACTGCAATTAATTCTCCAATTCAAGGTTCTGCAGCAGATATTATTAAAATAGCAATGATTAAAATGCAATCTGAGTTGGAACGGAGAAAATTGAAAACAAAAATGATTCTACAGATTCATGATGAATTGCTTTTTGATGTTCCTAGCGAAGAGCTAGATTTAATAAGGACTCTTGTTCCTGAGATTATGCAACAAGCTGCACAATTAGATGTTCCATTAATTGCTGATGCTAATTGGGGCCATAATTGGTATGAAGTTAAATAGAGGTGATCTTAAATGCCAGAAATGCCAGAGGTAGAAACAGTTCGTCGTACGTTGGAGCCACTGATTAAGGGAAAAATTATAAGTAATGTAACAATTTGGTATGATAAAATCATTGTGAATGATGCCGATTTTTTTCAAAGAAAAGTAGTAGGTCAAAAAATTTTGGCTATAGACCGATATGGTAAATATCTTTTAATAAGATTAACTAATAATCTGACTATAGTTTCACATTTGCGGATGGAAGGCAAATATCATTTTTTAGATAGTGATGCACCTAAGCAGAAACATGAACATGTACAATTTACTTTTTCTGATAATACATATCTTAGATATGATGATGTTCGCAAATTTGGTAGGATGCAATTGATTGAAACTGGTACTGAACGAAGAAATACTGGTATTAAGAACTTAGGATTTGAACCAAATAGTGAAGATTTTACCCTAGATTTTTTTCTAAACAGGGTAAAAGCTAGAAAAAGAGCGATAAAAAATGTATTATTAGATCAAAGTATTGTTTGTGGATTAGGGAATATTTATACAGATGAAGTTTTATGGCAGAGCAAAATACATCCCTTAAGTATTGCAAATAAAATTGCTCAAGATAGTTTGGTAGAATTATTTTATGATATAAACAATACAATAAAAATAGCTATTCAATACCATGGTACGACTTTTCATAGTTTCTTAGATGCTGATGGTCATACTGGTAAGTATCAATCAATGCTAAAAGTTTATGGCAAAAGTGGTGAACCTTGCAGCCGTTGCAATACTACTTTAGAAAAAATCAAAGTTAATGGTCGAGGAACAACATTCTGTCCATTGTGTCAGGTGGTTTATAAATGACATACTTTTTGGGATTAACTGGTGGTATAGCTACTGGTAAGAGTACTGCATCGAATTTCTTTAAAAAGCAAGGTATACCAGTTATTGACTCCGATTTGATAGCTCACCAGCAATTAAGTAAGAGAAATGTTATTGAAAAATTATCTCAATTGTTTGGAAATATGATTTTAACATCTAGTGGACAGATTGATCGCAAAAAATTGGGAGCGATTGTTTTTAATGATAAAAATTCATTAGCTAAGTTAAATGCTGAATTACATCCATTGATTTGTCAGCAGATAAAGCTCAAGATAGCTGAATATGAACGGATTGGTTGTCCTTTTGTTGTTTTAGATGCTCCTTTGCTTTATGAACTTAAATTAGATAAAGTTTGTAATGCAGTTTTGGTGATTAGTTTAAATTTTGAATTACAAAAGAAAAGATTAAAAGAACGTAACAATTTAAGCGACCTGGAAGCAGAAAAGCGGATATATAGTCAGTTGCCACTAGAAATTAAAAAAAATTATGCCAATTATGTGATTGAAAATGATCAGTCAGTAGAGATATTAGAAAATAAATTAGTAACTTTATTGAAAAATATAAGGAGATAAGTTATGGAGTGTCCTAATTGTCATGAAAATGCCTCAAAAGTAATTGATTCTCGTCCTAGTGATGAAAATCGCTCAATTAGAAGACGGCGTGAATGTGAAAATTGCGGTTACCGTTTTACTACATTTGAAAGAGTTGAACAGACGCCATTATTAGTAATAAAAAATGATGGTACTAGGGAACCATTTAATCGTGAAAAAATATTACGTGGGGTGATGATGGCTGCTCAAAAGAGGCCGATTTCTAGTCAGCAATTAGATACATTGGTTGATCATGTAGATAACGCTGTACGTAAACAAGGTGTATCAGAGATTTCTTCTAAGGAAATTGGCGAGATTGTGATGGATGAATTGGCTAATTTAGATGATGTTGCATATATAAGATTTGCAAGCATTTACCGTCAATTTACTGATGTTTCTGGGTTTATGGAAGCAATGACAGATATGCTTAAAAAACAACATGGGGAGGACTAATACATGTATTCATGTACTAATCCTAAACAGCCGTTTTATGTAGCTAATAATGTTACGATTACTGCTGATGGGCAAAAAATATTATCTAGATTGTATCAACCATTAATTGGACATTTAGGTATGAGTATATATATCACATTGGCTAATGAATTTAATTCTTTACCTTTATCGATTGATTATAAAGTGTTATATCAACTCCAAGAGCAATTAGATTGTGGCTTGAAAGATATTTTTGATAGTATTCATAAGCTAGAAGCTGTCGGTTTAGTTAAAACATATTTAGGCGATAATCCTAGGTTAGGTTCAATAATTATTTTTAAATTGAGTGAAATTACTAATGCTCAGGAATTTTTTTCAACTTTTTTGTTGTCTAGTCTATTACAAGAAAAGGTAGGTATAGTCGCTTTTGATAATTTGGTAAAAGATTTTACGCCATCTATTTTTCAAGGATTAAATGATGCCCAGGATGTTTCCAGTGGATTTTTTGACGTGTTTAAGCTAACAGGTGATCATGCAATTGAACCTACTAAAGAAGTTATGGATGCTAAGAAGGTTATTGCTGCTGATAGTAATTCTAAGGTTGATATTAAGATGGGTAAAATGATTCAAAAAATTGATTGGCAATTTTTGGAAGATCTTTTACTTAAATACCATATTCCGGCAAATGAGGTAGATAGTCATAGAACTGAAATCGCTCAATTGATGACTTTTTATCAATTAGGTGAGCAAGATTTTACTAAGCTAGCTACAATGTGTTTGCATGCTGGAGATAAAAAATTGGATATGAAACTAATTCAGAGGATGGCTCATAATCAATTGGGACAACAAAAATTAGTGCATACTGTTGAACAACAACTATCTGAAACTAAGTCTGAAGATAGTTTAATACCAGATTTTGATAACGATGAAAAAAAGTTGCTAGATGATGTTAATAGTAATCAACCACTCGATTATTTATATAAAATTAAGGAAAAAAAAGGTGGATATGTAACCGCCAATGAGAAAAGGGTTGTATATCGTTTGGAAAATGAATATCGTCTACCTAGTGAGTTGATAAATGTTTTGATCAAAACATGTCTTGATTATACATCTGTATTAACATTAAATTTAGCAGATAGAATTGCTAATAATTGGCTTCAAAATAAAATACATACAGCTCAAGAGGCTATTGCTTATACTAAAAAATGGCAAAAAAATAGGCAAGTACGTAGATTTAATAATAATTCAACAAGAAAACAAGCTAAAACCGATTGGAAGAATTATGATGTTGATAATGGTAAAAATACCGATGTATCATTGTCAAATGAAGAGTTGAATAATATTTTCAATAATTTTGGACGAAAAGAATAGAAAGAAAATAAGGCCAATGGAGAATATTTCTAGTATTTTAAAAAAAATAATCGCTAATCATAAATGTCAAATTAATCAAGATCAAATTATCGATTTAGTCTTAAATAATGCAAGTGTCCAAGAATTTTTACAAGTACATAAACTTAAAATTACTGATGATATATTTAAAAGATCACTAAACAATTTGTATATCTATATTCAAGAATGTGAGCATCCTTCTAAGGTAAATCAGGGATATGAACCATACTTATTCGTTAATGGCAACATGATAGATTTTGCTTATCGAGCAACACTTCAAAAAAGGATTGATGATCGTAAAAAGTATGTACAGAATTTAATTCATTTAGTAGATTTACCATTGTCATTAAAAAATGTGGAATTGTCAGCTATTGATAAAACTCCTGAACGAATTAAAGCCTTGCAGGAAATTGGTTTATTCATTCAACAATATCATGTAGATAAACATGCAAAAGGTTTATATTTAGAAGGCGATTTTGGTGTAGGTAAAACATATATGATGGCTGGATTAGCTAATGGATTAGCTCAAGAAGAAAATGAAGTGGTATTTTTGCATGTACCATCTTTTATTGCGGGATTGAGTGATCATTTTAAAGATAATAGTCTTACCGATAAAATTATGAAAATTGCTACGGCTACTATTGTTATTTTTGATGATATTGGTGCTGAATCTTTAACCGAATGGTCTCGTGATGAAGTTCTAGGGGTTATTTTGCAAAGAAGAATGGATAATCAGTTACCAACCTTTTTTACATCAAATATGAACTTTGATGCATTAACGATTCATTTCGCACAAGTTAAAAATTCATATGATGATGTGAAAGCTAAAAGATTAATGGAAAGAATACGTTGCTTGAGCAAAGAAGTATTTGTAGGTGGAGAAAATAGAAGGCGTTAATTCTTTTATTTAATACTTGCATCCAACGTTTATGCTAGTATAATGTAGATAATAAGAGACATGACATCTGCACCTCAGAGATAAAGGCCAAGTTCTGAAAGCCTTTTAATTGTAAGATGTCCCAACTTTTATTTTGTTAGATTAATATGGAGGCTGGATACCTTTATCAATCTTAATGAGGAGTTTTTATACTCGAATTTGGGTGGAACCACGCTTTTAACGTCCCGGCATATTATTTATTGCCGGGATTTTTTATTTGGAGGTAAAAATGAGTTTAGTTATTACATTGCCTGATGGCTCAAAGAAAGAATTTAATCATGCATTAACTATTAAAGAAGTAGCAAGTTCAATTGCAACGTCTTTAGCTAAGTCCGCTGTAGCTGGTAAAGTTAATGATGAAATAAGACCGCTTGATTTTGTAGTTGATACAGATGCTAGAGTTGCTATTATAACTGACAAAGACGAGGAAGGATTACAAGTATTAAGAAATACTGCTGCCTTTGTGTTTGAAATGGTAGCAAGCAAACAATATCCATCAGTTAGATTAGGAACATCTGAATTAGAAGAAGATGGTTTCTTTGTTGATACTGATAAAGAAGATCAGATAAAAGCATCTGAATTACCTGATTTAGAAAAAGAAATGCAAAAAATAGTTAAAAATGGTGAAAAAATAGAATACAAAATAGTATCAAAATCTGAATTGTTAGATTTATTCAAAGATGATCCATATAAACTAGAGTTATTGAAAGAAGAAGCAGACGAAGTTGCAGTTTACAAATTAGAAGATTTCGTAGATTTTGGCTTTAATGCTCTTTTGCTGAATACTGGTAAATTAAAGCATTTCAAATTATTATCTGTAGCTGGTGCTTATTGGCAAGGTAAATCTTCAAATCCGATGCTTCAAAGAATTTTTGGTACAGCTTTCTTCAAAGAGGCAGATTTAAAGGCTGATTTACAAAGAAGAGAAGATATAAAGGAAAGAGATCACCGTACAATTGGCCGTGACTTAGATTTATTCTTTGTTGATCCCAAAGTTGGAGCTGGATTACCATATTGGATGCCTAAAGGTGCTACTATTAGACGTGTTATCGAGCGTTACATTATAGATAAAGAAGTTGCTGATGGTTACCAACACGTTTATACACCCGTATTAATGAACTTGGATGCTTATAAGACTTCAGGACACTGGGCACATTATCGTGAAGATATGTTCCCACCAATGGATATGGGAGATGGTGAAATGCTAGAATTACGACCAATGAACTGCCCATCTCATATTCAGATTTATAATCATCATATTCGTTCTTATCGTGAGTTGCCAATTCGTATAGCAGAATTAGGTATGATGCACAGATACGAAAAATCAGGTGCTTTGTCAGGTTTACAACGTGTTCGTGAAATGACTTTAAACGACGGACATACATTTGTTGAATTAGACCAAGTGCAATCTGAATTTGCTAAAATTTTGAAGTTGATCATGGAAGTATATCGTGATTTTGATATTACAGATTACTACTTCAGATTGTCATATCGTGATCCTAAAAACACTGATAAATATTTTGCAAATGATGAAATGTGGGAAAGATCACAAAAGATGCTTAAAGGTGCAATGGATGATCTAGGATTAGAGTATGTCGAAGCTGAAGGAGAAGCTGCTTTTTATGGTCCTAAGCTTGACATTCAGACTAAGACTGCATTAGGAAATGATGAAACAATGTCAACTATTCAATTAGACTTTATGTTACCAGAAAGATTTAATTTGTCATATGTTGGTAAGGATGGAGAAGAGCATAGACCTGTTATGGTTCACCGTGGTATTGTTGGTACTATGGAGAGATTTATTGCATATCTTACTGAAATATACAAAGGTGCCTTTCCAACTTGGCTAGCTCCATTGCAAGTAAAAATTATTCCTGTAAATAATGATGCACATGGTGAATATGCACAAAATGTTAAAGATCAGTTAATGAAATTAGGCTTTAGAGCAGAAGTTGATTTCAGAAATGAAAAATTGGGTTACAAGATTCGTGAAGCCCAAACTCAAAAGGTACCATATACGTTGGTATTGGGAGATGACGAGTTGCAACATAATAGTGTAAATGTTCGTAAGTATGGTAGTGAAGATCAAGAATCTAAGGCATTATCTGAATTTGTTTCTGAATTATCTGCTGATGTTGCATCTTATTCAAGAAATAAATAAAAAAGTTTGACATAATTAAATTAGTCGCTTATAATAATTAAAGTTGAGAACAAGAAGAAGCACCCGCTTCTCGCCTAAGTTTTAAACCTCTAGGCTGATATGATCATTTAAAAAGCGGGCTCTTTTGCCCGCTTTTATCTTGTCCTCGAAAATTCAATGCGGAGGTGAATACCCATATCAAAGAATATAATCTTAAACGAAGAAATTCGTGCTCGTGAGGTTCGTTTAATTGGTGAAGATGGAGAACAAATCGGTGTTGTAACTAAGAGTGAAGCATTACAACGTGCTACAGAAGCTGATTTGGACTTAGTTCTTATTTCTCCTAATGCTAAGCCACCAGTTGCCAGAATTATGAATTATGGAAAATACAGATTCGAGCAACAAAAGAAAGAAAAAGAAAATCGTAAGAACCAAAAAGTTACTGCAGTTAAAGAAATACGCTTAAGCCCAACTATAGAGGGCAATGATTTTGATACTAAATTAAAGCATGTTCGTAATTTCTTAGCCAAAGGTGCAAAAGTTCGAGTTTCTATTCGTTTTAGAGGTCGTGCTATTACTCATAACGAATTGGGCAAAGAAGTATTGGAGAAAATGGCCGAGCAAGCTAAAGATTTATCATCTGTCACTGCAAGCCCAACCATGGAAGGTCGTTCCATGTTTTTAATATTATCTCCTTTGAGCGATAAGGACAAAAAGAAAAAGTAGTTAATTGGAGGATTTGTACATATGCCAAAGCAAAAAACACACCGCGCTTCAGCTAAGCGTTTCAAGAAAACTGCTAGTGGTGAATTAAAACGTCACCAAGCGTATACAGGACACCGTTTTCACGGTAAGACAAAGAAACAACGTCGTCATTTGAGAAAAGCTGCTATGGTTTCAGCAAGTGACTTAAGACGCATCAGACAGATGCTTTCCCAAATGCGTTAATTATAAATTGAAAAGACTTTTGAGGAGGAATTTTAGATGCCAAGAACTAAAGGTGGAACCGTAACACGTAAACGTCGTAAGAAGATTTTAAAGTTAGCTAAAGGTTATCGTGGTGCAAAGCACTTACAATTTAAAGCTGCAAGTACACAACTTTTTGTATCACGTAAATATGCTTTCCGTGATAGAAAGAAAGTTAAGAGTGAATTCAGAAGATTATGGATTGCTCGTATCAATGCTGCTGCAAGACAAAATGGTCTTTCATATAGCAAGTTAATGCATGGTTTGAAAGTTGCAGGTGTTGATATTAACCGTAAGATGTTGGCTGATATCGCTTATAATGACGAAAAGACATTTGCTGAGTTAGCAGCAACTGCTAAAAACGCTCTAAATTAGAATTATTAACACTCACGTAAATCACGTGAGTGTTTTTTTATCTTCTTTTGATTAAAAGTGATTAAAAATAATCATTATATTCAAAAATATGATTGAAATTGATTGCGTAAACGGTTACGATATTAATTGAAAGTGTGGTAGAAATGTTAACTCAAGAAAGACATCAAATAATTGTTTCGCATTTGAAGAGTAGAGGTATATGTAGTGTTAAAGAATTATGTTCTGTTACTAATAGCTCGCAAGCAACCATTAGGCGTGATTTATATGAATTACAACAAAAAGGAAAGTTAATAAGGGTTCGTGGAGGAGCACGGAGTCTGGATGAATTTTCCAGCGATGTAGAGCAGACAATTCGTTTTAATTTGCATGTAGAAGAAAAAAAGCAGATTGCCCAAGCAGCTGCAATGCATGTAAGAGATGGTGACAATATATTTATTGATGCAGGAACTACAACATATGAAATGATTCAATTTTTACGAGATAAAAAGGATCTCACAGTAGTGACTAATGGAATTGATGCTGCTATTGCATGCATTGAATTGGGCATTCGCACCAAAATTTTAGGTGGCACCATTAAGAAAAAAACACATGCTACTATTGGTACACAAACTTGTCAGCAGTTAATGCAATTCAATTTCAATGCGTCATTTTTAGGCTCAAATGGTTTAGGAAGTAATGGATGTTATACGACGCCAGATTGTGCGGAGGCAGATATAAAAAAGCAAGCAGTGGATTGTAGCAAAGTAACATTTATTTTAATGGATAAATCTAAAATTGGAATTGAGAGTTTTGTTAATTTTGCCAAAGTAGAATCGGTTACTCTAATAACAGATCAATTAACTGAGATGGATAAAAAGAAAATACCCAAAAAAACAAATATAGAGGAGATTAATTAATGATTTATACAGTTACTGTAAATCCAGCACTAGACTATGTTATTCAGTTGGAGCAATTTAACAACGGTGACATCAGTCGTTCTAATAATTGTAATTTCTTTGCTGGTGGCAAAGGAATTAATGTATCACAAATTCTTAATCAAATTAATGTTGAAAATACAGCTTGGGGGTTTGTAGGTGGCTTTACTGGCAAGGAACTTGTTCGCCAATTAAATACTAAAAGAATTGTAAGTGATTTTGTAAAAATAAGTGACTTAACTCGAGTTAATGTCAAAATTCATGCCAAATCTGAATCCGAAATTAATGCTGGTGGTCCTAAAATTTTTCCAAAGGAAATTGAAGCATTTAAAATGCGTTTGGAAGATCTAACTAGCGAAGATATTGTTGTATTGAGTGGTAGTTTGGCTCCTAGTTTACCTGCAGATTTTTATAAGCAATTGTTACCAACTATAGTTGAAAAAGGTGCAAGTTTTGCGGTTGATACTACTGGTAAAGCCTTGTTAGAAACAATACCATATAAACCTTTAGTTATTAAACCAAATCATCATGAATTAGCAGATTTATTTGATATTAAAATTGAAAGCAAAGAACAATTATTTGAGTGTGCTAAAAAATTATTGGATATGGGTGCACAAAATGTGATTGTTTCCATGGCTAGTGAAGGAGGATATTTGATAACTTCTGATCATATTTATCATGGTATACCTGCTGTTGGTAAGGTAGTTAATTCAGTTGGTGCAGGAGATTCTATGCTGGCTGGATTTGTAGGTACATATACTATGACAAAAGATGTAATCGAATCCTTTAAAGTTGGTATGGCTTGTGGTGCTGCCACAGCATTCACAGAAGATATTGCAATTAAAGAGCAGATTGATGCAATATATCTTCAAATTGGTGTTGAAACAATAATATAGTTAGTAATTTAGAAAGAAGGAATGAATATGAAAATAGAAGAGCTATTAAATCCTAAGTTAGCAATTTTAAATTTACAAGCTAATGATAAAGATTCAGCAATTCGAGAAATGGCTGATATGATGGCTGATCAAGGAATTGTTAATAATGAGGAAGAGTTTATCAAATCAATATGGGATCGTGAAAATCAAACTACGACTGGTATTGGTGATGGTATTGCGATGCCTCATGCCCGTAATAAAAATATCAATAAAGCTGCTGTCTTATTTGCCAAGAGTGAAAATGGAATTGATTTTAAATCACTTGATGGTAAGCCTGTGCATCTGTTTTTCATGATAGCAGCTCCAGAAGGTGCAGATAATGCTCACTTACAAGCTTTAGCAAAATTATCAAGCTTGTTAATCGATCCTGAATTTGTTAATGAATTAAAGAAAGCTACGAGTGGTGAAGAAGTAATTTCTTTGTTTAAACAAAAAGATGCAGCAATCACTAATGAAAAAAATAAAAAGCCTAAAATATCTTCTGAAAGACCATTAATTGTTGGTGTAACTGCATGTATTAATGGAATTGCACATACATATATGGCACAAGAAGCTTTGATTAAAGCAGGTGAAGCTTTAGGCTATAATGTACATATTGAAACTAATGGTTCTGAAGGAGTTAAGAATAAGCTGACTGCAGAAGATATCAGCAAAAGTGAAGGCGTTATTATTGCTTCAGATAAGAAAGTTGAAATGGCTCGGTTTGATGGTAAACCGCTAGTTTCTGCACCAGTTGTAGCTGGGATTAATAAACCGCAAGATTTGATTAAGCAAATAGCTGATCATCAAGCAAGCATCTATAATGCTGGAGGTCAAACTACTAAGCAAGCAGATAAAGCTGAGATTAGTGTTGGCAGTACTATATATAGAAATTTAATGAATGGTATTTCTCATATGTTGCCATTTGTTATTGGTGGTGGTATATTAATTGCTTTATCATTTATTGTTGAACAATATGCAGGTGGTGCTAAGAGTCCGTTATTTGTATTTTTAAATACAATTGGTGGTATGGCATTTACATTCATGGTACCTGTTCTGTCAGCATATATAGCAGAATCAATAGGTGATTTGCCTGCATTGATGCCTGGTTTTGTTGGTGGATATATGGCATCTAATGTTATTAATAACGCTAAGTCTCCCGCTGGATTTTTAGGCGGATTAGTAGCCGGTTTTATGGCAGGTTATATTACATTAGCATTAAGAAAAGTATTTAGTAAAATTCCTAAGTCGCTTGAAGGTATGAAACCAATGTTGCTTTACCCTGTTTTGGGATTACTATTAATTGCTGCTATTATGTACTATATAGTTAGTCCGATCTTTTCTGGCTTGAATTTTGCAATTACTAATTTCTTAAACCACATGGGTACAGGTAATTTAATTATATTAACCAGTATTTTAGGTGGTATGATGGCAATTGATATGGGTGGTCCTTTTAATAAAGCTGCATATGTATTTGCATCTGGAGCGTTTGCTAATAATCCACATGATCCAGTTAACGCAATTTTAATGGCTGCCGTTATGGTAGGTGGTATGGTTCCTCCATTTGCTACTGCAATTGGTACAGTTTTGTTTAAAAATAAGTATACAGAATCAGAGCGTAGAGCTGGTATTTCTAATTGGATTTTAGGTTGGTCATTTATAACTGAAGGTGCTATTCCATTTGCAGCAGCAGATCCTGGTCGTGTAATTCCTTCATGTGTCTTAGGATCAACTATAGCTGGATTTATTGTTGGACTTACTAAAGTAGGTATACCTGCACCTCACGGTGGATTCTGGGTTGCACCATTAGCTACAAACATTGTATGGTACTTTATCGCAGTGATAGTAGGATCTTTAGTTTCTGGTGTAGTGTTGAGTTTATGGAAAAAGGCAGTTAAATAAAGTGAAAATACACATAACGGAAGTTATGTGTATTTTTTAAGGAAATATATATACATGATTTTCTTATTTTTCCTTATAAATTCTGTTAATATATAAATAGACGATTAGGGAGATAATTATGATATTTAGACCAACATATACAATTGATTCAATTTATAATTTAGATATAAATGCTCTTAAGAATATGGGAATTAAAGCTATTTTTAGCGATTTAGATAATACACTTTTGGCATGGAATAATTTTGAAACTGATGATTCTTTACAAAAGCTTGAACGTCGGCTAGCCGATGCAGATATAAAATTAATTGTAATTTCCAATAATAGTAGTGAACGCATTAGTAAAGTATTAGATGTTTATCGTATTGAATTTACAGCTAGAGCCAGAAAACCATTACCTATTGGCATCAACAAGGCAATTGCAAAATACAATTTGAATAAATCAGATGTTTTAATGGTTGGTGATCAGCTTTTAACTGATATAGTAGCTGGAAATTTAGCAGGTGTTAGAACTGTTTTAGTTAAACCTTTAGTTAAAACTGATAAATGGAATACACGAATTAATCGTTGTGTAGAAAAGTTTATTTTTTTTGTTTTTAGATTTACTAATCCAATTAAGTTTGAGGAGCATTTAAAGTAATGTGTGATGAAGAAATAAGATGTATAGGCTGTGGTAGTATATTACAAGATAAAGATAGTAAGTTGTCGGGTTATATGCCACATTCAGCTTTTAATAAAATGATTCAAGAACCTGATACAAGTGTATATTGTCAAAGATGTTTTCGCCTAAGACATTATAATGAAATTACACCAGTTAATGAAAATAATGATGATTTTTTAAGATTATTGAATTCATTGGGAAATAAAAAAGCACTAATTGTTAATGTGGTTGATTTATTTGATTTTAATAATTCATTAATTACATCCCTTGATAGATTTATTGGTGATAATGAGTTTGTTCTGGTTGGAAATAAAGTTGACCTTTTTCCAAAAAATTCTAAAGAATCAAAAATAAAAGACTGGATGAGACAAGAAGCTAATAGAAATGGGCTGTTTCCTAAGAAAATATTTTTATTGTCTGCCATAAAAAAAAGAAATATCGATGAACTAATTAATTATTTAGCTACCAAAGGAAAAAATGAGGACATTTATTTTGTAGGGACAACAAATGTTGGCAAATCAACTTTAATTAATGCAATTATTGAGACACGCAGTGAATATAAAAATTTGATTACCACCTCTAAATTCCCTGGAACAACATTAGATTCGATCAAGATACCATTAAATGAGGGACATTATTTAGTAGATACGCCTGGAATTTTAAGTAAAAAACAAATGGCATCTAGGTTAACTGGCAGTGAGTTGGAATTAGTAGCTCCTAAAAAACAACTAAAGCCAGCTACCTATCAATTGTTGCCTGGGCAAACGATATTTTTAGCTGGATTAGGTAGAATTGATTTTATCAAAGGCCCAGCTAGTGGTTTTACCATATATGTTGCTCGTGATTTATATTTACATCGAACAAAAACTATAAATGCAGATGAATTTTATTTAAAACATAAGTCAGATTTATTGAATCCACCTTGTGATAGTGATGATTTAGGAGCATTAAAAGGTCAACTTTATTCGACAAGTGAAAAAAGTGATATCTTATTTGGTGGTGTAGGATTTATTACTGTTCCTTCAGGAGTAGTTATTAAAGCTTACACGCCAGAAGGGATAGGATTAGGTATTAGGAGAGCGTTAATTTAATGTCAGAAGTATTTCTAAAAACAAAACCTAAGGTACTTTTAGTTCGGAAAAATCTAGAAGCTAAACAAATTGGAATTATGGGAGGAACATTTAATCCCATTCATAATGCACATTTGTTAATTGCTGATCAGGTAGCTAAAAAACTTAATTTAGATGAAGTTTGGTTCGTACCTGATAATATCCCTCCACTAAAAAAAGTTGCAGATAAGATAGATGCAAATGATAGACGTACAATGATAGAATTAGCAATAGCTGGTAATCCAAAATTCAGTGTTAAATCATTTGAACTGAAAAGAGGAGGTATTTCATATACTGTAGATAGCTTGAAATATCTTAAGAAAGCATATCCTCAATATAGATTTTATTTAATTATGGGATCTGATCAGGTAGCTCAATTTAGCAAGTGGAAGGAGCCTAATACAATAGCTACTTTAGCAACGTTAGTAGGTGTTAATCGGGCTAATTATTCTGCTAATACTAATTACCCTATGATATGGGTTGATTGTCCAAGTTTCGCAATAAGTTCGACACTGATTAGACAAAATATTAAAACAAACAATTCAATTAGATATTTAGTACCAGAAGCAGTACGTGAATATATTAAAAAAAAGGGGTTGTATCATGAATAATTTTAAATTTGAAAAAACATTTTCTATTTTTACAACTGAACAGTTGGTAGAAAAAGTAAAATCAAATATGGATGAAAAGCGTTTTCAGCATTGTATTAGAGTAAGTGAAGAATGTAAAAAGTTAGCTAGGTTGAATGGATATCATGATATATATAAGGCACAAGTAGCTGGTTTTATTCATGATTATGCCAAGCAGATCAGTGTGGATCGCTTTATAAAAATTATTAAAGAGCAAGATTTTGATCTGGATTTATTAAATTATAATCGTGTAATTTGGCATGGTATAGTTGGATCGTATTTTATACAACATGAGTTAAAAATTAATGATGATGAAATTCTGACAGCTGTTAGAAGACATACTACTGCAGATGTTGAAATGTCATTATTAGATAAAATTGTTTTTGTAGCTGATTATATTGAACCAGGAAGAGATTTTGAGGGAGTAGAAGAAGCTCGAAAAGTAGCATATGATAATCTGGATGAAGGAGTAGGATATGAATTAGCTCATACTTTAGCATATTTAGTAAAGCAACGAAGTAAAATTTATCCCAAAACAGTTTTAGCATATAACAAGTGGTCAGTTATCAATAGTAAAGAATAAGAGGTTTTAGTGTGGAAAATACAGAATTATTAGATTTAACATTAGAGGCAATTTCTGAGCGTCATGGTGAAGAAACAAAAGCGTATGATATGCGAGGAATCAGTATATTAGCAGATTATTATGTAATTACTACGGCAGGTTCTAATCGTCAATTACATGCTATTGCTAATTCTATTATTGAAAAAGTTCATGAAAAAGGTAAAAATGATTATCGTATAGAAGGATCCAGAGATTCTAATTGGCTATTAATCGATTTGGGAGATGTAGTAGTTAATATCTTTACTTTCGAAGCTAGAGGATTTTATGGCTTAGAAAAATTGTGGTCCAATGGTAAGCAACTGGATATTGAGGAATGATAATTATTGATGGATGCTGTAGGAATTATTGCAGAATATAATCCGTTTCATAGTGGTCATGAATTTCTTTTAAATCAGGCCAGATTAATATCACAAAATAAACCGATTGTAGTCTTAATGTCAGGAAATTATGTTCAACGTGGTCAGATATCAATATGTGACAAATGGAGTAGAGCTAAATCTGCATTGCTATCAGGTGCAGATTTAGTTTTTGAATTACCTTTTTCTTATGCTGTACAGCCTGCTGATATATTTGCCTATGGTAGTATGAAAATCTTGGAGCAGTTAGGTGTTAGTGATCTTGTTTTTGGTGTAGAAGACGATCAGATTGATTATATGAACTTAGGTGTGAAAATTTCTAAATTAGCACAATCGAGTCATATTTTTAAAGATTATACGCAAACGTATTCTACGCAATATAATCAAATGTTGATTGAGCAAATCGGTTATGATTTAACACAACCTAATATTACTTTGGCAGTTGCGTATGCAGTGGCTAATTGTAGCTTAAGTAGACCATTACGTCTGCATGCAATTAAAAGATTTGGTAGTGGTGGACATAATGATAAATATATTCAGGACATTGTAGCTTCTGCTACTGCTATTAGGCGACAAATTTTGTATGAACTAAATGGAGATTTTTCTAAATTAGAAAATTATTTGCCTAAAGAAGAATTATTATGGTTAAGTAAGCAAGCAGTTTTTCCTAATTGGGAGATGATGTTTCCATTTTTAAAATATCGATTAGAAAGTACAAACATTAATCATTTGCAATCTATTTATCAAATGAGTGAAGGATTAGAATATAAAATGAAGGCCGAAATCCATCAATCACATAATTTTGAGGACTTTTTACATAAAATCAAATCTAAAAGGTATACGTATGCCCGTTTAAGACGCTTATGTTTATATACTTTGTTAGATATAACATGTGATGATATTGAGGAAGCCAATCAAATTATTACTCCAATGTTATTAGGGTATAGTTTGCGTGGCAGAAAATATTTAAAAAAGATACGCAAATCGACAAATTTACCAATTATTTCCAAAGTTGATAAGAAAAATTCAGAAATTGGTAGTTTGCGATTACAGATTAAAGTAGATAGATTTTTTGAACAGTTAATAGGTTATGATCAGAATTTTGGTCGTAAGCCATTTGAGGTAAGATAGATGTTAACATATTCGTTTCTAAATATTGAAAATAGTAAAGAACCATTAGTTTATGTAGATCAAGATGTTAAATTTGAAGCAGATTTTTTTGATAGGGCTAAAGATTTTATTTTAGATATTAAAAATGTACATATTAAAGGGCAATTTTTTTATCAAGATCCATTTGTAACTGGAAATTTTGAAGTTGAATATGATGTTATTGTACCTTCAACTCGTAGTTTGAAGCCAGTATCTATAAAAAATAGCTTCACATTTACTGAGAATTACGCTGAGGTGCTTCCTAGTGAAGATGAAGATGCTGGTACTGTGATTTTGATAGAAAATGATATTATTGATTTGCAAAAAGCAGTTGAAGATAATTTATTATTAAATTTGCCTACTATTAATTTAACAGATGCAGAAAAAGAAAATGGCGAGTTTCCTGAAGGTGAAGGTTGGACAGTTATATCAGAGGAAAATTATAAAAATAGACCTAGAAATACTATTAACCCTCAATTTGATAAGTTAAAAAATTTATTTAATAAATAAAATTATTAAAAATGCATTGAAAAAATAGTATTAAAAATTTATCATTAATAATGAGATCGTTTAGATATGTTACTTTTAATGTGTACTGATTTAATGAATAGATGGAGAAATAAAAATGAGTAAAATTTTAATTATTGAAGATGAAAAAAATTTGGCACGTTTTGTAGAATTAGAATTACAACACGAAAAGTATGATACTACAGTAGAGTCAAATGGTAGAAAAGGACTAGATTTAGCATTAAGAGATAATTATGATGCTATTTTGTTGGATTTAATGTTGCCTGATTTGAATGGTCTAGAAATTGCACGACGTGTTAGACAAGAGAAGACAACTCCTATTATTATGATGACTGCAAGAGATTCAGTTATTGACCGTGTTTCTGGATTAGATCATGGAGCAGATGACTACATTGTTAAACCTTTTGCAATTGAAGAGTTATTAGCTCGTTTACGTGCAGTGCTACGTCGTGTTCAAATTGAAAAAAGAGCTAGTGGTGAAGCTGCAGGTGTTCAGCGTGTTATTCGTTTTAATGACTTAACTATTGAGACGGCTAATAGAATTGTACATCGTGGTGATAAGACTGTTGATTTAACTAAGCGTGAATATAATTTATTAATGACTTTAATTGAACACAAAAATAATGTTGTAACACGCGAACAATTATTAAAGAAGATATGGGGATCTGATTCTAAGATCGAAACTAATGTAGTTGAAGTATATGTTAGATATTTGAGAAATAAGATTGATGTTCCTGGTAGATCTTCTTACATTAAAACAGTTCGTGGTACAGGTTATATGGTAAGAACAGATGAACTTGATGAATTTGATACATCATTATAACAAAAAAGAGACCAGGAGATCTTCATTAACACTTAAGTGGGTTGCGATTGTTGCTACTACAATCATGGTCTCTTTTGTTATATTTTCGCTAACGATATATTCATTAATTAAGAGTCAATCATTAGAACAAGAAAGTGATGTAACTAAAAATGTTGTACGTACTTTTGAACAGCGATTAGTAAATATTAATGAACCCTTTCAAGTTTCTAATGTTGTAACTACTTTATCGCCTAATACTTTACGATTAATTTCAGGAAATTCACCTAATTATAATAGAAAAGAAAATGGCGTTTTTGATGATGATATTTTGGCTACTTTAACTAATAAAGACATAAATATTTACATCTTTGATCCGCAAAAGAATCTCGTATTTTCAAATTCAAATTGGGTAAGTAATGAGGATTTAAAGTCTGTTAATCAAAAAAAAGCGTCCGAATTAATTTATAAGACCAGAGGCGGAATGCATTTTAGAAATGCAGAACGTATTTACTCTAATGATAATCGAAAATTATTAGGTACGTTAGTAGTAGATAATCGGATGGTACAAACTAATAAATTGTTGAAACAATTACAGCAATCTATGGTGTTTTTATCAATTTTAGCAATTATTTTCTTTTTAGTAGCATCCTACTTTATTGTAGATGGTATTGTTAAGCCGATTAAGCGAATGACTAAGATTTCGCGTGAGATTGACCAAGATCCTAATGCTAGAGAACGAATGCCTAATATTAGACGTAATGATGAATTAGGTGAATTGGTTGTTAATTTTAATAAAATGCTGGATAGGATTCAGAATTATATCTTGCAACAAAAGCAATTTGTAGGTGATGTGTCACATGAATTGAGGACGCCAGTGGCAGTTATTCAAGGGCATTTGAATTTGTTAGAAAGATGGGGTAAGGATGATCCCCAGATATTGGAAGAATCTATTCATGCTTCTTTGCAAGAGACTGATCGTATGAAGCATTTAATACAGGAAATGTTAGATTTAACTCGGGCAGAACAAGTTGATATGCAATTTCCTGATAAAGTGTCAGATGTAAATGAAGTTTTAATCCGAACTGTTAATGATATGAAAATGATTCATAAAGACTTTACAATCAATTTGGATATAACTGACTTGAAACCTGATACAATTATTAGAATGTATAGAAATCATTTAGAGCAATTATTAATTATTTTGATTGATAATGCAATTAAATATTCGACGAATCGAAAAGAAGTAAATGTTAGTGCTTCAACTGAAAATAAGTCGGTAATTATAGCTGTTCAAGATTTCGGTGAAGGTATAGATAGCGTCGAACAAGAAAAAATATTTAATAGATTTTATCGGGTAGATAAAGCCAGAACACGTGAAAAAGGTGGTAATGGGTTAGGTCTATCTATTGCTAAAAAATTAACTGAAAGTTATCATGGTACGATTGGTGTAACTTCTATTTTAGGAACGGGTAGTACCTTTAGGTTAAAATTCCCTTTGCTTAAGAAAAAATCTTTAAAAGGTTCACAAGCAACTAAATAAAAATAAAAGATTCTATTGTTATGATTTGACCCCAAAAAGTTAGATTTTTGGACAGTCAATACATTAATAGAATCTTTTATTTTTTTATTTATTTCGATTTTGTTTACCTGAATTACGTTTGCGTAATTGCTCATGTAAATTTGTTATCTCGTCAGATTTATTTTGGCTCATTTGATCAGATGATTCATTAAGTATTTGATCAATCATTGCCTGATTAATGACCTCTTTAATAGGATGTTTTGCCAATTCTTTATCAACATCAGCTCTTACTTTTGGCATTAAAATAAATGTAGCAATTAATTGTTGAATCACAATGACGATACCACCTACTAAAAAGTATAATCCCAAAGCACCAGAATACATGATTGAAAATACTAAAGTCATTAGTGGACTAGCAATAACTGTTATCAACATGGTTTGCTTTTGCTGCTCACTAATACCTATTAATGATAAATATCCTTGTATTAAGTATAAGATAGCAGCTACAACGGCAAAAACAATAGAGGGTTTACTTAAAGATATTCCCATAAAACTTGATGATGCTAAAGTTTTTGAATATGCTACAGCTTGATAGATACCTATCATAATTGGTAATTGGATAAGTAATGGTAAGCATCCCATTCCACCAATCATTGACATATTGTTATCTTTGTAGATCTTCATTTGCAATTGGCTTAGTTGCATTTGCTTATTACTATTTTTTTTCATAGCAGCTTGAATTAAGCTTAATTGCGGTTGTAGTCTTTTAGTTTTTTCCTGTTGTTTAATCATCTTACTTTGTGAAGAAAGTCGTAATGGTAATACTATTAATTGAATTACGAAAGTAATAATGATAATTGCCCAACCAGCACCATTTGTACCACCTAAAAGGTTGCTAACATGTAACATTATATTTTGGAGTGGATGACCAAATAAATTGTAAATCCATGCATATGGTCCTACTAATGGGGGGGTCCAATTACCAGTATTTGTTGCACAGGCAGTAGTAATTATGGCAATGATAGCTATCAAAGCTGATGTGATTATATATTTTATTTTTTTCATTAAATTTAATATCTCCTTCTTTAACTGGTATCAGTTTACTATATTATATGTAATACAAGCAACTATGTATTATCACTATTAATATTGTTTTTAGACCTTACTTTATAAATTGTTAATTTAGTATAATAAATACGAGGTAGGTATGGATATGAAAGAAATTAATTCAGTAAATAATAGTATTATTAAGCAAATTCGTAAATTAAAGCAAAAAAAATATCGCAAAGATCAAATGTCTTATTTAATCGAGGGCTTTCATTTAGTCAAAGAAGCATTGGATATGGAGCAAAAGTATGAATATGTTATCGGTACTCAAGAGACGATTAATAAATTAAAATTGACAAATAAAATTTTTGATAAGTCAATAATTTTGGTTAATCAAGCAATTTGTGATCAGTTGTCTGATACGGAAAATAGTCAAGATATTTTTATGGTGTTACCGATTAATCAACCTCATAGTTTTTCTTTTAAGTTTGGAAAATGGGTTATATTAGATAATTTAACAGATCCAGGCAATGTAGGGACAATTATTAGAACAGCTGATGCTGCAGGTTTTGATGGTGTAATTTTGTCCAATCAAAGTGTAGATTTATATAATTCAAAAGTGCAACGAAGTATGCAAGGTAGTCAATTTCACTTACAAATTGTACAGACAGATATTGAGCAAGTTTTATTAGATTTTAAAAATAATGGCTTACCATTGTATGCAAGTGTATTAGATAAAGATGCAGAAATACTTTACAATTGCAAGGCAGTATCACAATTAGGGTTGATTATTGGTAATGAAGCACATGGCGTTAGTCGTCAAGTTCAATTAGAATGTGACCATAAAATATATATACCAATTAAAGGAAAAGCTGAATCATTAAATGCGGCAGTTGCTGCTGGCATTATGATTTATTATTTTTCTTAGTTTGTATAAACATAAAATAGATATATAATATTAGCATATGTATTATTAGCACACGATTTTAAGGAGGATCATATGACTGACAAAAGTATGGAAATAACGGAAAATGCACAGCCGGATCCTAAAGATTATTCTTTATGTGGCCATTTAATTAATGCGTTCAGCATAATAGGTAAAAAATGGAACGGATTGATTATTAATGCATTATGTGATACTGAAGCAATGCGGTTTAGGGATTTAGCTCGTTGCATTAGTAGATGCAGTGATCGAGTACTAGTTGAGCGATTAAAAGAATTGGAACAAGAAAATATTGTTCAGCGGCAAGTTGATCACGGCATTATTTCGTATAGTTTAACTACCAAAGGCAAAGAGTTAAAGCCTGTATGCGAACATGTACATAATTGGGCTGATAAGTGGGCATAATTTAGTTGCAAGTTGATATGAAATGCATTAAAATTCTAAATGTATTATAAATGCTAAGATTGAGGCTAGTAGTATTTTTTATTTTCAAGAGAGGACTTTTTTTGCTGTGATAAGTTTAAATAAAAAATATGAAATTCACCTCAGGAGCAGAATCCAATCAATTCCGGTATTTTCCCGTTAAAGAAATAGAGTGTAAATTTTTATTAATTTGAAAATTTAAACTAGGGTGGTACCGCGGAGCTTCGTCCCTTTTAGGGGGCGAGGCTTTTTTTGTTAAGAAAGGAAAAATTATGAATTTATTTGAACAGCTTAAGTCTTTACAAGAGATAGGACTTGAAAAGATAAGAAACTCAAAAGATATTCAAGAATTAGAAAAAGTCAGAGTAAACATAGTAGGAAAAAAAGGACAACTTACTGAAATTCTTCATTCAATGAAAGATGTTTCTAAAGAAGAACGTCCTAAAATAGGTCAACAAGTTAATAAATTACGTGATATTTTTCAAAAAGAACTGGAAGAAACTAAGCAAAGTTTATTACAAGTAGCCTTGAATAAGCGATTAGAAGGTGAAAAAATCGATGTTACTTTGCCTGGTCGCAGAATCATAGCTGGTGCTAAGCATCCTATAAATATTATATTAGATGATTTAGAAGCATTTTTTATCGGTATGGGATATCAAGTAGTGCAAGGACCAGAAATTGAGACAGATCATTATTGTTTTGAAATGATGAATTTACCTAAAAATCATCCTGCTCGTGATATGCAAGAAACTTTTTATATTGATGAAGAAAATTTGCTACGTACGCAGACTTCTGGTGATCAAGCTCGTGTACTTGAGGTTCATGATTTTAGTAAAGGTCCACTAAAAATGGTAGGGCCTGGTAAAGTTTATCGTCGTGATGACGATGATGCTACACATTCACATCAATTCCAGCAAATGGAAGGATTAGTAGTTGATAAAAATGTGACTATGTCTGATTTAAAAGGTACATTAGAATTAATTGCTAAACATGAATTTGGTGCTGATAGAAAAACCAGATTAAGACCATCATATTTCCCATTTACAGAACCATCTGTGGAAATGGATGTATCATGTTTTAATTGTAATGGTACCGGATGTGGCATTTGCAAAAATACTGGTTGGATAGAAGTATTAGGAGCTGGTATGGTTCATCCTAACGTCTTAAAAAATGCTGGTATTGATCCAGAAGTGTATGGTGGATTTGCATTTGGTGTAGGATTAGATAGATTTGCTATTTTGAAATATGGCGTTTCAGATATTCGTGATTTTTATACTAATGATATTCGTTTCTTAAGTCAATTTCGTAAGGAGGAAGATTAATGTTAGTTTCATACAATTGGTTAAAGGATTTTTTAGATTTAGATATTGAACCTAACGAGTTAGCTGAAAAAATAACACGTACAGGTGTTGAAATAGCTGATGTAATACATCCTCAATCAGGGTTAAAGAAGATTGTAGTAGGACATGTTCTAACTTGTGATATTGTTGAGGGAACACATTTACATGTAACAAAAGTTAATGTAGGTGAAGCTGAACCCTTACAGATTGTTTGTGGAGCACCTAATATTGCCGCAGGGCAAAAAGTTATTGTGGCTTTACATGGGGCCCGAATTGCTGGAAATGAAAAAATAAAGCGTGGAAAAATTAGGGGCATTCAATCTGACGGCATGATTTGTGGATTACAGGAAATAGGTTTTGATGACAAAGTAGTTCCTGCCAAATATGCAAATGGGATTTTTGTATTTGATGAAGATACTGATGTTCAACCTGGTGATGATATTTATGAAGCATTAGGTATGGATGATTATATTTTAGATTTCGATATTACGCCTAATAGGGCAGATACTTTATCAATGGAGGGAGCAGCATACGAGGTTGGTGCAATCATTGATCAAACTCCAAAGATAGAAGAAATATCGTTGAAAAGTGATGGTCAGGATTGGACAAATTCTTTAAAGGTTAGTGTAGATCCAGAGCTTGCAACTAAGTTTTATTTACGCAAAATAACTGGAATCAAGATATGTTCTAGTCCACTTTGGATGCAACGCCGTTTATGGAATGCAGGGATACGTCCCATAAATAATGTTGTTGATGTTACAAACTACGTTATGCTTCTTACAGGTCAGCCCTTACACGTTTATGATGCAACTACATTTAGTAATGGCTTATTAGAGGTGAGAAGAGCTCATGCTAGCGAGACTTTGCAACTTTTAAATGATAAATCTGTTGAGCTAGATGAAAATGATATAGTGATTACTGATGGAAACAAGCCTGTAATGTTAGCTGGTGTTATGGGTGGCAAAGCATCTGAAGTAACCGATCAAACGACTGACATTATTCTAGAATCTGCGATTTTTAATGGCTCATTGGTAAGAAAATCTGCATTAAGACACGCCAATAGAACAGAAGCCTCTAGCAGATTTGAAAAAGGTGTTAATTCAGATAACACAATGAAAGCCTTAGATATTGCTGCTTTATTATTGCGAAATAATACTGATGGAACTATTTTGAATGGTATCATTAAAGGTATAGATAAAATAGCAGAACCAGTAAATATTCGTACAACTATTTCATATATAAATAAAACTTTAGGCACGAATCTCAAAGATCATGATATTATTAAAATTTTTGATCGCTTGAATTTTCCAGTTAAAGTTAATGGCGATGAATTAGTAGTAAATGTACCACATAGACGCTGGGATATATCTATTGCTGCAGATTTAGTAGAAGAAGTTGGGCGTATTTATGGCTATGATAATTTGATTTCCACACAACCACTTTTAGCCGAAACGCATGGGGGATATAGTCCAACTGAATCAATTATTCGTCGCATAAAAAAGATAATTCAAGGACAAGGGATGCTGGAAGCTATATCTTATTCATTGACTACTTTAGAAAAAGCTACTAGCTATGCATTAAATCCCAAACCAACTGTCAAAATTGCAATGCCATTAAATACTAGTCGTTCTGTAATGAGGCAAAATTTAATTTGTGGTTTGCTAGATGCTGCAGCTTATAATATGGCTAGAAATCAAAGCAATATTGGAATTTATGAGCAAGGTCGTGTCTATTATAAAGATGACAGTAATTATATCGAACATGAGCATATAGCTGCTTTATATTCAGGCAATATTTATGCTGATAATTGGCAACATCTAGATCAAAATATTGATTTTTATTATGTAAAAGGTCAATTAACAAATATTTTTATAGAACTTGGTCTTGATTTGCATGATATTGTTTATAAGGCGGAAAATATCAAAGGGATGCACCCTACACGTACAGCAGCTATTTATTTGAAAAATAAGTATTTAGGTATGATTGGGATGTTATCTCATGAAGAATTGTATAGTGAAAAGGCACTTCGTGGTAATGAAATTTATGTCTATGAATTAGATCTTGATGTACTCATTCCTGAAATTTCTAAGGGTGTAACAGCAAAATCAGCACCTAAGTTCCCTGCAATTAATAGAGATTTATCATTGTTGATTGATGCACATATTACTAATGATGCTATCATTTCTAATATTAAGGCTAATGCTGGAAAATATTTAACAGACATAAAAGTTATAGATGTTTATGAGGGTAGTCAGATTGAAGCAGGTAAGAAATCAATAGCATACTCTTTGACATTTAGAAATGAGAAAGAAACATTAACCGATGAAGTTGTTAGTTTAGCAATTGCGGAGATTACACATAATTTAGAGTCAGAACTTGGAGCAGTTGTTCGTTAATATTTATTTAAGAGGTACAACAATTGTTTGATCAGGATACAAAAAAACAAAATAAGCTAAAAAAAGAGGCCAGTAACAAATTATTACGATGGATTTTTACCTTTTTAGGTGTTTTTGTCGTCTTGTTTATGTTGGTTGCAACAGTGTTTACAATTTATGCATTGCAACCTGTAGATTCGCAAAATCGTAGTCACGTAGTAGTACATATTCCAGTTGGTGCAGATAATAAAGAGATATCTAAGATATTGGAAAAAAAGCATTTGATTAGAAGCTCGATAGTTTTTAATGCTTGGATGAAGATTAAGTCTGTTAAAGGTTTTCAAGCTGGTGATTTCTATATTTCTCCTTCTATGAATAATAATCAAATTGTCAACCAACTACAGGGTGCTGGCGGACGCATTGTTAAAAATCATCTCCTTGTTAGGGAAGGAGAGCAAATTGATGAAATTGCGACAGCTGTAGCTAGTCATACTAAGTATAGTAAGAGCAGTTTTATTAATCTGATGAATAATCAAGAGTTTTTGCAAGAATTAGCTCATAAATATCCTAAGTTATTAAAGAGTTCAATGAAGTCTAAGAATGTTAGATATCATTTGGAAGGATATTTATTTCCAGCAAAATATGATGTTTATCAGTCTATGAGCTTAAGGGAACTTGTAGACAAAATGGTAGCGAAAACTAATGAGACACTTAAACCGTATTATACTGATATTAAAAAGCTAAAAATGACTGTTCACCAAGTATTGACTTTAGCTTCTCTGATCGAAAGAGAAGGCGTCAATAAAAAAGATCGACGTATGATTGCTGGAGTATTTTTTAATAGATTAGATGCACATATGCCCTTGCAATCGGATATTGCTGTTATGTATGCCTTAAAGAAACATAAACATCGTTTGAGCTTGAAAGATATCAAGGTTGATTCACCATATAATTTATATGTTCATAAAGGCTTTGGACCAGGTCCATTCAATAATCCAAGTTTGGATTCAATTAGTGCTGTGTTTAATCCGTTAGAGCGAAACCGACATTATCTGTATTTTGTTGCAGATTTAAAAACAGGCAAAGTTTACTTTAATCGCAAATATGTTCAGCATTTAAATAAAAATGATAGTTTAGGTCAATAAGACTTGACAATTGTTTGATAAAAACATAAGATTTTGTTTGCATATGAAAGAGAGATAGGAGTAATTATAGATATGGCAGAGAAAGTCTATCCTATGACGGCTGAAGGTAAAGATAAGCTTCAGAATGAATTGAAAAATTTAAAATTAGTTAAACGCCCTGAGGTAATTGAAAGAATAAAAGTAGCTAGATCGTTTGGTGATTTATCTGAGAATTCCGAATATGATGCTGCTAAAGATGAACAAAGTGCTGTAGAACATCGTATTGCACAAATTGAGGAAATGTTGAAATATGCTCAAGTAATCGATGCAGGTAGTGTGGATCCTAATGAAGTATCTATTGGTAAGACAGTTACTTTTACAGAAGTTGGTACTGATGATTCTGAAGTGTACACTATTGTTGGATCTGATGAATCTGATCCACTTAGTGGAAAAATTTCTAATGATTCACCAATTGCTAAAGCATTATTAGGCAAGAAAAAAGGCGATGTAGTTTCAATTAATACACCTGGTGGTTTATTTGAAGTTACTATTGATGAAGTAACTACGTCTGGTAAGTAGTAAGAGGGCTGATTCACTGAGGAATCAGCCTTCTTAGTTAGTGAGGGAAATTCTTTGAAAACATATAAGAGAAAAAATAGTTTAAAGAGTAAAATTGCAAGTACCTCCCTAAGATTAAATATTATTTTAGGAATTATTTGTGTTCTATTTTTATTATTAATAGGTCAATTGGCATATCTGCAATTGATTTATGGTGGACGTTTTCAAACAGAGGTACAAAAGACTGACAAAAAAATTGTTTGCAATAATGTCCCTAGAGGTGTTATGTATGATTCTAAAGGCAGAATCCTAGTAGGTAATAAAGCAAATAATGCTATTACTTATACGAAAAATTCTAATCTTACTACAGCTAAGATTTATGATATTTCGGAAAAATTAAGTAAATATATTAGACTTAACGATGAAACTCCCACAAAAAATCAGCTATTTGATTATTATTTGGCGAATAGTAAAAACGCACTGAAAATTAATCGCCAACTACCTAGAAATCAAAGATATGATGAACATGGTGATGCTTTAGACGATCATATAGTATATCAAAATACTTTGAAGTATTTGAGAAGCAAAAAACTTGTGTTTAGTAAAAGACAAAAAACAGCTGCTTTAATTTTTAATAAGATTTCAGGAGCGTATACTTTGTCGACTATTTATATTAAAAATAAGCATATCACTGGTAAAGAATTAACATTGGTTGGTGAAAATTTATCAGAATTGCCTGGTGTAGGAATCGGTACAGATTGGTCTAGAGATTATCCAAATGGAGAATCCATTAAAAGTATTATTGGATCTGTTTCTTCTGAGAAAGCAGGATTACCTAACACTAATTTGCAATATTATTTATCTCAAGGTTACTCTCGTAATGATCGTGTAGGAACTTCATATTTGGAAGAAAAATATGAACCATTATTAAAAGGGACAAAATCAAAATCACAGGTTATTTCTAAACATAAATCAGATAGTATTGATCAAACTAAGACTATATATAAAGGTGAAAGTGGAGCCAGTTTAGTCCTAACAATTAATTCTAAATATCAAAAGAAAGTTGATAAGGCATTAAAGACAGTTTATAACGAAGCTCAAAGAGCGGGTGCTACACGATATTCTAGTGGTGCGTATGCTGTTGCCATGAATCCAAAAACAGGTGCCTTATTGGCGATCACAGGTCTTATGCATAATACTAAGAATAATAAGATTGTCGATAATGCATTGGGTGTAATAAATCAAGCATATGTAATGGGTTCAGTCGTCAAAGGAGCTATGGTATCTGGTGGTTTATTGAATAATGTTATCTCTCCAGCGAATAATACATTACCAGATGTACCAATTTATTTGCCAGCGACACCAGTTAAGAAATCTCTTTATCCAATTGGTACATTTGGTGCCTTAAATGCTCCAACAGCATTAGAGGTATCTAGTAACATATATATGATGCGATTAGCTTTACGTTGGCTACATGCTAAATATGTGCCAAAGTCGTATATTTCTGTGCCTAAGAATGCTTTTACTATTTTACGAAGAAATTTTGCTATGTTTGGATTAGGACAAAAGACAGGTATTGATTTACCAGGTGAAAGTCATGGTATTACAGGAAGATCATTTGATAAAAATGGTAACATCTTGTCTGGTTCTGTTCTTGACCTTTCATATGGAAATTATGATGCCTATACTCCTATTCAACTTGTTCAATATATTTCAACTATTGCTAATGGCGGATATCGTATGAAACCTTATTTAGTACAGTCAATTGGTAAAACCGATCCTCACAACAATAAAATTTCTATTCTGTATAATACTAAGCCTAAAGTGCAGATGTGCGTCCCATATAAAAAGGACCAATTAGATGTTATTAAAAAAGGGTTATATCAAGTGGTTCATGGAACTAATGGTTGGGGAACAGGACGTTTCTTGAAAAAAGAAAAACCAGCTATTGCCGGAAAAACTGGAACTGCTGAAACATTCTTCTTTGATCCAGAACATCCTGGTAATATTCATGCACCTGAAGTAATTAATTCTACATTTGTGGGCTATGCTCCTGCAGATAATCCTAAGATTGCGGTAGCAGTTGTCTTTTCAGGATTAAATCCAAATTTGGAAGGTACGTTTACTTTACAGGTTGCTAAAGCAATGTTTAATAATTATTTTAAAATGTATAAATAAAATTATATGAGTAAAAATGGTGTACATATGGATGATGCAAAAGATAAAGTTGTATCTTATTTAAATCATGTTTCCAAAAGTATGACGACTGTAGAAATAGCAAATAGTTTAAATTTATCCAGATCTGTTATAAGCAATTATTTGAATACACTATTTAAAGAAAATAGAATAAAGAAAATAAGCGGAAGGCCAATTAGATGGAGCAAAAACTGTGCTGATGTAAGTGAACGTACAAGTTCTTTTTGCAATTTTATAGGATATGATGGATCTATGAAACATGTGATTGAACAAGTTAGTGCAGCTGTTGCTTATCCTCCTAATGGATTAAATATTTTAATTACAGGTAATTCTGGTGTTGGTAAAAGTTTTCTAGCTAAAAAAATTTATGAATATGCTAAACAAATAAAAATTATTAGATCAAATTCGCCATACTTTGTTTTAAATTGTGCTGATTATGCTAATAATCCAGAATTAGTATCCAGTATGCTATTTGGTTATGTTAAAGGTGCATATACAGGTGCTGATTCTTCTCATAATGGATTACTTTTGCAAGCAAATGGTGGATACTTATTTTTAGATGAAGTTCATAGATTGAGCAGTGAAAATCAAGAAAAATTATTTAGTTTTATAGATAATGGGCTTTTTTATCAAATAGGTGATAATAGTCATCCAATTAAGTCAAATGTAAGATTAATTATGGCTACTACAGAAAGGCCAACAGATACTTTGTTGACTACCTTTTTAAGAAGAATACCTATTCATGTTACTATTCCTGATTTTTTAAAAAGATCTATCGATGAAAGATTAACATTGCTTAGATATATAATTCACCAGGAAGCAGTTAAGTTAAATAAAAAAATATATGTGAATAATCAAGTGGTTTCTGCGTTGGTTCAAACTAATAATCGAGGAAATATAGGTTATTTAAAAAACTTGATTCAAATTGCTTGTTCGATAGCTTATAAAAAGCAATATGGATTGGACCAAATTGATTTAAGTATGGATTCTTTATTAATAGATAAGTTGCCTAATTTTGAAGATTATGGTGATTTATTAATAGATGGTCAGGCCGCATTTATTTTTAATGAAAAAAATAGTTTAAAAAATGCTAAATTTGCTCAACTGATGACTGAATTTCATAAATTAACTGTTGATTTTTCGTCAGATAACGTCCAAAAGGTTAAAAGTAGTATTAGGAAAATAAATCAGTTGCTGGAAAATAGTTGTCAGAAGACAGGCTTATACTATAGGCATCAAGAATTATTTAAAAAGATTATTGAACAACAATTTGGATTAAATAAAACCTCATACTTAGAACCATTAATGTTTTTGTTTTATGAAGCAAAGTTTTGCATTGATAATCATGATCTTGAGCCTCTTTATCATCACATAAATATTTCGTTTAGTCGCTCATTACATGTAGCAGTCTGCTTTTATAAAAATCTGGATATTGAAGATAAGGTTAAGCAAAGTTTGATTATTGTGTTGGCCATGCTTTTAAGTGATCACGTTGATGAAAATATTACTATTAGAGGATTAATGATTGCACATGGTAAAAATACTGCTACTAGCATACAAACGGTAGTAAATTCTTTGTGTGGCAATTATTTATTTGATGCTATAGATATGCCAATTAATGTAGGTGTATCTTCAATTATCCAAGAAGCTAATGCATTAATAGATACTTTTAATACCACTAAAGGCTTTATTTTGATGGTTGATATGGGATCGTTGAGTCAACTTTATTCTGAGATTAGCTCCCATATTAATGGTGATTTATTAGTTGTTAATAATTTAACAACAATAACTGCTTTAGATTTAGCATTAAAAATGCAACAAAAAATGACATTTCAGGAAATAACTAATCGAGTAGATCAAGGATATCATATTGATATTCAATATTTTGAAGGTGTGTCGCAAAATATTAACATTTTGGTTTCTTGTGTTTCAGGGTTAGGTATAGCAGAAAAGATTAGCGAATTATTTCAAACGCTAATGCCAGATAATATTCAAATAGTACCAGTAGATTATAGTACGTTGAAATATAAAATTATGAATTGTGACTGGAATTATTTTAAACAAACTATCCTAGTTTTGACGACAGTTGATATTGATGATAAAATCCCATTTGATCAAATGAATATATATGATTTATTGGATGCAACAGGTGAACGAAAGTTAAACAAATGTTTATCTCAGTATTTAAGCCAAGATAAATTGAAAAAATTGAACAAAAAATTATTACGATTTTTCTCCAAAGAGGGAATATCCGAAAAACTGAGCTTTTTAAATCCAGACGTTATCTTAAAAGAAGTAGAGGATGTTAATAGCAAATATGAAGATTTTTATCATTTGAAATTAGATGGAAAAATAAAATTGAATTTATATTTGCATATAGCATTGATGATTGAAAGGTTAATTGTCCATAATACAAAAGATATTTCTATTCAGGCAATTAGTAATGAGGAGAAGGATTTCTTTAAAATAACTAAAAGTATATTCCAGCCACTAGAAATGAAATATAATATACATATTCCTAATTATGAACTTTCACTATTATATGAATTATTTAGGCAATTTATTAAGTAGTGTTTAAACGTCCAAAACAGAAGTGTTTAATTATTAAACACTTCTGTTTTTTTGTTGATATAGCAACTGTAATAATACTTGGTACACTTTTTGCTAATAAATAAGTGAAGGAGTTAATCGGAGGTGAAAAATATGACAGATATTTTAATTGCAAGTCATGGACATTTTGCGAGTGGTTTAAAAAATTCTATCAAAATTTTAACTGGTTTAGATAGCAACATTCAAACTATTGATGCTTATGTTGATGAAAGAGATTATGTTGCTGATATTAAAAAATTTGTTAAAAATGCAAAAAAGCCTGCTGTAATTTTTACAGATTTGAAAGGTGGCAGTGTTAATCAAAAAGTTATGCTAGAAGTTGCTTCGCATGATGATATTTATGTTGTTACCCAAATGAATCTAGCAATAATTATTTCCATATTGCTAGATAGTGAACCTTTAAATAAAGATAGGTTAAAAGAATTAATATCTCAAAGTCAAGTTGAGCTAGTTGAAATTAATAGCTCTGATAATGATCAAAGTGATGATTTTTTTAGTTAATTTTAAGGAGGAAAAAAATGATTGCACAATTAAGAGTTGATGATCGATTAATACACGGCCAAGTAGCCTTAGTTTGGACTAAAGAGTTAGATACCCCAGGTATAGTTGTTGCAAATGATAATGCTGCCAAAGATGCAATGGTGCAAATGACATTGAAGATGGCAACACCTACAGGCAAAAAATTATTAATTAGATCTGTACAAGATGCAATTGCAGTCTTTAATAATCCTAAGGCAGCGAATATGAGAATTTTTGCATTAACTAATTGCGTTGAAGATGCATTGGAGATTGCTAAGCATGTTTCAAATATTGAAGGTATTAATGTTGCAAATGTCGGTCGATTTGCTAATGGTCAAGGAAAAGTTACGCAATTAACTTCTACTTTGATGTTAAGCGATGAAGAAATGGTAGCATTAAAGCAATTATCTGAACTTGATATTCCTGTATTTACTCAAGTAGTGCCAAGTAATGCTAGAACATCAATTGCATCATTATTAGCAGAAAAATAAAAAGGAGGAAATATATATGTTACAAATAGCATTATTGGCCTCATTATGTGTTTTCATCTGTTTTGGTGGAAATTGGTTATGGGGTCAAACTATGATTGAGCGACCATTGGTTGTCGGAGCTGTGGCTGGCTTAGTATTTGGAGATTTACAAACAGGTATTTTAATTGGAGCTTCTTTGGAAGCAATCTTTATGGGTGCAGTAGATATTGGTGGTGCGTTATCTGCAGAACCAGTTACTGCCACTGTTTTAGCTACAACTTTTGCTATTACATTAAATGTTAATATGAAAGCTGCCTTAGCTTTAGCTGTACCAATTGGTGTATTTGCTGCATTTATTTCAATGTTTTTAAAGAATGTTGTTATGAATATCTTTGCTCCATTAGTTGATAAAGTAGCTGCCAACGATGACTCTAAGGGATTAACTAAGTTACATTTTGGGATGTGGTTTATTAATTATTTTGTTTTCTCATTAGTAACATTTTTCTCCGTTTTAGCTGGAGCACAACCAGTTCAACATTTGGTTAAACAAATTCCTGCAAATCTGATGGCTGGTTTGGCAGCAACAGGTGGATTATTACCTGCAGTTGGTTTTGCCATTTTATTAAGAATGCTGTGGAGCAAGAATTTATCACCATTCTATTTCTTAGGATTTATTTTAGCTGCATATGTTAACTTACCATCTGTTGCTATTGCAGCTATAGGTATTATTATCGTAATTTTACAGTGGAACCGTGATAAACAAATCATGGATTTGGAAAATAAACAAAAGAATATTAATACTACTCATGTTGCAGAGACATTAGACAACAAAGATCAAGAAGAGGAGGAATTTTTCTCATGAGATTTACAAAGAATGTAACGCCTGAAGACAGGAAAATGCTTAACAGAATATTTTTACGTTCCTTTACAGTGTTTGCCAGCAGAGCTGGTGCTACTAAAACACATGCTCCTGGTTTCATGTATTCGATTATGCCTGCTTTAGACAGATATTTTAAAGATAATAAAGCTGAACATAGAGCAGCTATGATGCGTCATACCACTTGGTATAATATTACCCAAAATGTGGGTACCTTTGTTATGGGACTTGTTGCTTCCATGGAAAAGAAAAAGGCAGAAAATAGTAAGTTTGATGCTGAGTCTACAGTTGCTATTAAAACTTCACTGATGGGTCCATTATCTGGTATTGGTGATTCAATCTTCTGGGGTGTTTTAAGAGTTATTGCTGCTGGAATTGGTATTAGTTTAGCTAGCCAAGGCTCAATTTTTGGACCAATTTTGTTTTTGCTAATTTATAATATACCATCTATTTTAACGAGATATTATCTTACATATGCTGGTTTTACATTAGGTGATACTTTTATCCAAGATATGTATGAAAGCGGTAGTATGAAGTTGCTTAATAAAGCTGCATCTACTTTAGGTTTGATGATGATCGGTTGTATGACTGCAACTATGGTTAAGTTCCAAACTAAATTATCTATTCCTATTAAGGGTGGAAAAGCGATTTTAATGCAAAGTTATTTGGATCAGCTTTGGAAAGGTTTAGTTCCATTAGCATTAACATTATTATGTTATTGGTTATTATCTAAGAAAGTAAATGTAAACTGGATTTTATTAGGTATTTTAGTTTTGTCATTAGTTTTAGGTTTAGTAGGGGTGGTATAATTGGAAAATTCGATAACACTTGTAGAAATTATTTTAAGATTATTTTTATCGGTAATGATTGCTGGTGTTATCGGTTTTGATCGTGAACATAAAAATCGACCGGCAGGAATTAAGACACATGCCTTAGTTTGTGCTGGAGCCTGCTTAATTGCCTTATTGCAAAAACAGATTGGTTTTGATGCATTACAATTAGCAATTTTAAGACCAGAATTATCCGGAATATTAAGAGCTGATGAAGCAAGATTAATTGCACAAGTTGTATCAGGTATTGGTTTTCTAGGAGCAGGCACTATTTTAGTCAATCATCGTGTTGTTCTAGGATTAACTACAGCAGCGAGTTTATGGGCTGTTGCAGGGATAGGACTATCATTCGGTATGGGATACTATAATATTGGTCTTGTTGGAGCTTTATTTGTTATTTTAGTACTAGTTTTTTCTAAAAAGATTATTCGTGTTAATACAATAAAAAAACTAGAAATAAAGTATAGACACAAATTTGAAACCAAAGAATTTATTCAAAAGTATTTTGAAAATAAGGGAATTATTGTATCAGACGTTAATTTTAAAGTAACTCAAGATGCTGATAAAATTATATATGTTAATGTTTATGAAATTGAAATACCACGTGATTTGAACTATGCCAGCATTATAGAGGATATCTCTATGAATAAGAATATTATGTGTATTCAAATGATAAGTATATGATAGGAAATGTTTGATGAAATATAAAAATGGATTATCCTTGCGATTGAAAGAATCGCTAATTACCAGATTGTTTTTATCCCCCAAGTTAAAGCAGGATCTGGATATATTATCTTATAATACTGAAGATTTATTAAAAGTGTTACATGATATAGCAGAAACCAATCCATTTATTGATTTAAAATATACTAATGCAAATACAACTACTTTAGATTGGGTGCAAGATCCGTCTCAAGATAGTTTAGTAGAATATTTAATTAAGCAAATTCAGCTTTCAGCTTGGTCGAATAATGATAAAAAATTAGTTACCTTTTTGATTTATAAGCTGGATAATAATGGTTATTTACGTTTTACATGTAAGCAATTAGCAAATGAGATAGAGTATAGTGAAGCCGATATTCAAAATGCTAAGAATTTATTACATGAACTGAGTCCATTAGGCGTAGGAGCTTATGATTTAAATGAATGCTTATTGATTCAGGCTAAAAAATTATTGCATTTTAATCCAATTGCATTAGCTATTTTAGAAAAACATCTATTAGAACGTCTTGCAGATACCAGTAGCTGGAATTCATTGCCTTGGAAAAAAGAAAAAATTTTAGAAGCATTAAAAGAGCTACGAAAATTAGAGCCCACGCCTGGTGCTAAATTTGATAATTTCACTAATATTCAATACCTTATTCCAGATTTGATTTTTGAAATAGATAATGGTCATGTTTTAGTTAAAGATTCTAAGTTTAATTTACCAGAGGTTGTTTTTAATGAAGTAGAATATACCAACTTAAAAGGATCTTGTGCTACAAATGAGGTAGAGTATTTTAATGCACAGAAAAAGCAATTTATGGATTTACAATTATCTTTAGAGAGACGACAAAAAACTTTAATTAGATTAGGTGAATATTTAGCTAAATATCAACTTGCATATTTAAAAACTATGGATAAGAAACAATTGAAAGCTTTAAATATGAACAATGTTGCTCAATCTTTAGGACTTTCAGTTAGCACGATTAGTCGAGCAGTTAAAGATAAATATTTTGAATGTAATAATAGGATTATCAGTCTCAAAATTATGTTTATGAAGTCGTTTAAAAATAATATTACTGCCATGAAGGTGACAGATACCATTGAACGATTAATAAATGAAGAAGATAAATCACATCCATTAAGTGATCAAGATATTTGCGATCAACTATTATTACAAGGAATCAATATTAGTAGAAGAGCAGTTACTAAATATCGAACGAAAATGAATATTCAAAATAGTTATTGGCGTAAGCTAAATGATTGTAATAAATAGTATGTTATATAAAAATGGCTTAATTTGATTTTTGATCAAATTAAACCATTTTTTGTTTACCTAATATATAGATTTATTTTTGTTGAAATGAAATTGAACACTTAGTTAAATCAATTTTGTATTCTTCGCTTTCCAATGGACGTTTAGTCATAGCTTGATCAGTTGAATAAATAATTAATGCTAGTTGACTGCCAGCTGGTATACGATAATAAGTCGGTTGCAGTTGAAATTCAAAATCATACATTGTATTTTCTTTTATTTGAGAAGCTTTTTTCAAGTCTGCATAATTTTGCATATTTATGTGAGCTTTAGTGATTAACTTAGCTGGTGTAGCTTTTGTTAAGGTAAACTCTTGTAACATTTGTGAGCCAAAACGATAACCAAATTCTTGATTTTGATCTCTAAAGAAGGATGGCGTATCAGTTAAACGTTTTCTAGTTCCTATTTCTACCAAGGCAACGGAAAGTTGGCCAGTGGTCTTGGAACATGAAGCACTAAGTTTAATTGTTGGTCGACCTGTGATAGTCGTTGTATGAATAAATTCATCAGTTGTGAACCTTAGTTGCTGATCTAGCCAGCGTTCGTTACCAGCAATAAATTCATTTTGCCATTGTTGTTCTGAAATTTTTGCTTGTTTAAAAATTTTTCCGCCTTGGTCGGTGAATTTTTGCTCTTTTGCTTGAGTATCAGGTGCTTTTTGTAATTCTCCATCTTGATGTAAGAAATATGTGCTTGTTTGACCATCTACATTATTCCAGTCTTTTTCCTGATGCCATAAATCAGCTTGTAAATTATCTTGAATCATTACTGTTGGCCATTGATTGTATGCATTGTTTTGCAAATTCAATAATTCATGACAGAACCATAAATTCATTAAATCTGTAAAGTCAATAGAAACTAAATTGTTCATATTGTAATGTGGCCCTTGGTGTAAGAAGAGGTGATGTTGGATTGGTAAATTTTTAACTTTTTGCCAAATCTTATATACATTCTTGGGCTTAACATTCCAGTCATTTAAACCATGTACGCTGATCCATGAACATTTAATATTATCTGCACGATGTCTGTAGTTACGAGCATCCCAAAAATCAGAATATTGACCAGTATTACGTTCAGATTTTTTCAGAAGATCTTGTTGCATTGCTTCATATTTATCTTTTATTTTTAAATAATTGCCAGCATCCCATAGGTTAGATTGACACGTCTCAGCCAATAAGTCTAAATCTTCACCTTGGCAGGCTTCAGGTGCTACAACAAGACCATGTTCGCGATAATAATCATACCAAGAAGAAATTGCCGCTTCGCTGACTACAGTCTTTAAACCAGCAACACCTGTGGTGGCAATTGCAATTTGTAAAGTTCCTAAATATGAACGTCCTGTCATACCAATTTTATGGTTACACCAATCAGCTTTTACTTCTGAAGTTCGATTGCGATCAGTGTAGGCAATTCGATCACCATGTAGCCATTCGATAATTGCTTTGGCACTTTCTGTTTCTTCAGGAGCACCAGTAATTCGTAATCCATCACTTCCACGAGTACCAATTGCACCAGCAAAGACACTAGCAAAGCCTCTTGCTAATAAATATTCATTTAATGCATAAGAAGATTTATGGATTGCTTCTTCAGTGGCTTGATTATTATCTGAACTTGGCTTGTTGGCAAAAACATGTGGTTTTGCAACATATTTTGGATAGTTGGATAATGTTGCATCTTCTAAGTTTTCGTCGACATTATGATTTTTAGCTTCGTTGGCAATAATTCCACCAAAATAGGGGCTGGCTGTATATAAGGCTGGAACTGGGATTATATTACTTTCGTCTGGTCGAAAGATTGTTGTCTGTAATAAATCAGGTTGACCATCTTCATCAGTATCCAGATCACTTTCAACATAGACAACCTCACGGATAACTTTTGAAGTATCAAAAACTGGTAGTGATTTGCCATTAAAGAATAAAAATTCATTTTTACCCCAAAATTGTGTAAAGTAACCCTTTGCGGCCATCACATCGATTAAGATTTGACCATTTGCTGAGCGAGTATTCAATAAACGATAGAATACCTCAGGTAATTCATTAAGAGTGAATTCTTTTTTATCAATATAAGGCAAAGCATGCTTATTCAAACAATCAATCGGGTTATTTAAATCGTAATCGTAAATAACATGATAACCTAATAATTGTAACGCTACGTTATAAAATTCATTTTTAGTTATTGCTTGCGGATTTTGGGCTAAGAAAGTAGTTAGCGTTTCATTTTCGTTAATAGCAAATTCTGAAAGTTTAGCTGTTTTTGCTTCCGGTGTTTTGGCTTCTGCTAATAAATTTTTAAATAAAGTACCTAATAAATCAGAAAAATTATATTTTTCAAAGTTTACTGGTAAAAAATTGATATTTTTTAATTCTTCTATTTGTTTTTTTGGATCGATTTCAACATAAGCGTATTGATTGAACTTCATCTTATTTCTCCTTAGGTTTATTTAATATTGATTTTACTAGTTTTAGACGTTAATTAGCAATAATATCAAAAATAAGATTACAATACAGTAGCAAAATTCTGTATGAATACTTATAATTTATAACTATAACAGATAAAATACGGAGGATAAATGTATATGGGGAAAAATAAGCGACTTTTTGATGTTTTTGTTCCAGAACATTATGATATTTTTTTGGATGTAAATAGAGAACATAAAACAATATCAGGTGTATCTACTATTACAGGAGAAGCTAAAGCTAATCAAATTCAGTTAAATCAAAAATATTTAACTGTTGAAGATGTAACTGTTGACGGTAAAAAAGTAGAGTTTAATTATAATGATAAAGATGAATTAATAACAATTTCATCTGATAAAATCGGTAAAATTAAGTTAGTAGTTACTTACAATGCCAAATTAACAGATACGATGATGGGGATATATCCGTCATATTATGAAGTTGATGGTGTAAAGAAACAATTAGTAGGTACTCAATTTGAAACTACTTTTGCTAGACAAGCATTCCCATGTGTAGATGAACCAGAAGCTAAAGCAACTTTTAATTTGGCTGTTAAATATGATGAAAAAGATGGCGAAACTATAATTTCTAATGAGCCAGAATTTAAATGTGAAAATGGTATACATTATTTTAAAGAAACTGTTCGCATGTCTACTTATTTAGTTGCATTTGTATTTGGTGATATGCAGAAAAAATTAACTAAGACTAAATCAGGTGTTGAAATAGGTGTTTTTGCCACCAAAGCACATAAAGCTAACGAATTAGATTTTGCTTTAGATATTGCTAAACGTTCAATCGAATTTTATGAAGATTTCTATGGAACACCATATCCTTTAGAACATTCATATCAAGTGGCTTTACCTGATTTTTCAGCGGGAGCAATGGAAAATTGGGGATGTGTAACTTATCGTGAAGCTTATTTATTAGTTGATCCTGATAATACATCGTTAGATATTAAACAATTGGTTGCTACTGTGATAGCACATGAGTTAGCCCATCAATGGTTTGGTGATTTGGTTACTATGAAGTGGTGGGATAACTTATGGCTTAACGAAAGTTTTGCCAATATGATGGAATATGTCGCTGTTGATGCATTAGAGCCTAGTTGGAAAATATGGGAAACATTTCAGACTATGGAAACAGCTGCTGCATTGAGAAGGGATGCAACTGACGGTGTACAATCTGTACATATTATGGTTAATGATCCAGCAGAAATCGATTCTATTTTCGATAGTGCAATTGTTTATGCAAAAGGTGCCCGCTTGTTGGTAATGGTGAGAGCCTTGTTAGGTGATGATGCATTAAGACAAGGTTTAAAGAATTATTTTGCAGAATATAAGTATGGTAATGCTCAAGGCCAAGATCTATGGGAATATTTAGGTCAAGCAAGTGGATTAAATATTGGCGATATTATGGATTCATGGTTAGAACAACCTGGATATCCTGTTGTTAGAGCTGGTATTGAAGATGGTAATTTAGTTTTAAGTCAAAAACAATTCTTTATTGGTACAGGTGAAGATCAAGGCAGATTATGGCAAATACCATTAAATAGTAATTATCTGCAAGTTCCAAAAATCATGAAAGACGAAAAGATGATTATTGGCAATTATGAAGAATTGCGTGCTAAAAATGGTGTTGCATTTAGGCTTAATGTTGGAAATAATTCTCACTTTATCGTTAAGTATGATCAACAATTATTGGATGATATTTTGTCTGAAATGGATCATTTGAACAATATTGATAAATTACAATTGCTCCAAGACTTAGGATTATTGGCTGAAAGTCAAGAGATTTCATACGCTGATGTTTTACCACTATTAGTCAAAGAGGCAGAGTCTACTTCAAATATTGTAAATAGCAAATTATATGGAACATTAGCCAAGATTAAAATTTTTGCAACACCTGATAGTGCAGAAGAAACTTCAATCAAACAATTTAGTAAGCAGTTGTCTGAAAGCAATTCTGAACGCTTAGGCGTAGAGCCACATGCAGAAGAGAGTATAGATGATAATTTAACTAGACCTTTAATTTTAAGTGCATCCCTTTATGGAGATAATCCGGTAATTATAGCTAAATTACATGAATTATATCTTGCCAATAAAGATAAATTAGCAGACTTAAATTCTGATATTCGCTATTTTGTCCTCTTAAATGAAATTAAAAATTTGGAAAATGAGGATCTATTTAAGATGCTATTTGACAAATATGCTAAAGAGGTTGATCAAAATTATAAGAGAGACATATGTTTAGCATTAACTTCAGTGAAAAATCCTGATTTATTGCAATTATTGATTGATAAATTTAAGGATGCATCTGTAATTAAACCTCAGGATTTATTGAGGTGGGTTGCAGGCATTTTGCGTAATAATCATGGACAGCAAAAAGCATGGGATTGGATGCGTCAAGAATGGCAATGGCTTGATAAAACAGTTGGTGGTGATATGTCATTTACAGCGTACATTTCAGTAGTTGCATCGACATTTGATACGCCAGAGAGGTTAGCGGAATTTAAAGAATTTTTTGATCCAAAAATCAATGTATCTGGATTAACTCGTGAAATTAAGATGGATACTTTAGTAATTGAAAATAAAGTAGCATTAATTGCTAAAGATAAAGTAGCAGTAAATAAGGCTATTAAGGCTTTGTTAGGCTAATTTATTAAAAAAACCAAATTATTTATAAAAAAGCTTTGACAAAATCATCTAGTTTTTTATATAATATTATTTGGTTCGGTTCGGTAGCTCAGCTGGATAGAGCAACGGTCTTCTAAACCGTGGGTCGTGAGTTCGAATCTCACCCGAATCATTGTTAGGACACTTATCGTAGGGTGTCCTTTTTTGTTGCTTTAAATAAAAATATCATGATTATATTGATTAGATAAAAAACATAATTGCACTTTTTTGAATATTTGATTTGTAAAATTAGCTAATAAATGGTATAGTAAAACAGTTAAATAAATATTATAGGTGGTGGAACAAATGGCAGAGCATATTATCCTTGAATGCACCGAATGTGGCGATAGAAGTTACTTGTCAGAAAAGAATAAGCGTAAGCATCCTGAACGTTTATCTTTGAAGAAGTATTGCCCGGTTGAAAGAAAAACAACACTTCATCGTGAGACTAAGTAATTCGTAACAACAGGTTCGCCTGTTGTTTTTTTATGTAAATTTTTATTATTTATAAAATGTTAATAAATAAAAATGAATTTCGCAAACAACAGTTAGCAAAATTGCGTGATTTTTCGCAATCTTATCAAAAATTGCAGGAGGATCAATTTTTACAAGAAAAATTGATAGCAACGTCAGATTTTAAAAATTCTGTATCTATAGGTATTACTATTTCAACAATGGATGAAATTGATACCAAGTTAATTATTAATACTGCTTGGCAATTTAATAAGCAGGTTTTTATACCTCGTTGTCTGCCTGGACGTAGGATGGAATTTACGCAAATAACTGATTATAACCGGCTTACTAAAAATAAATTCGGTATATTAGAAAATTGGCAATCACAGTCTACCATTAATAATGAACCAGATATAATAATTGTTCCAGGGTTGGCATTTAAGTCAGATGGATATCGATTAGGCTTTGGAGGTGGTTATTATGATCGTTTCTTAGCTGAACACGATTTAATGTCTATCAGTATGGTAGGATCTTTAAGATTAATTGAACAATCATGTTGGTCAATAAATGATTATGATATACCAGTAAAAAAATTAATTACTATCGAATAGGAGTTTGGCATAATTGATACATATTGGTATAAAACGAAAATATAGAAAATATACTAGTAGAATATTTACCTGGTCTATTATTGCAATTTTAATTATTGTATATGCAATAGAACTTTTTTTTGATGTCAATAATGATATCAATAAATTATTAGATTTTGGGTGTATGAATAATATTGCTGTAGTTACAAAGTTGCAATTCTGGCGTTTATTTACGGCACAGTTTATTCATGCAGGATTCTTTCACATCATATGTAATATAGTTATGATCTACTTTTTTGGAATGTTTCTAGAACAATTTTTAGGTCATATTCGTTATTTGACAATATATTTACTTTCAGGAGTCGGTGGAAATTTACTTTCTTTTGCTCTTGGTCAAGATAATGTGATTTCCTGCGGTGCTTCTACTGCAGTATTCGGACTAATGGGTTCCGTTCTTGCACTATATTTTTTAAATAATGATAATATCATAGCGGTTATAATAGGCAGACAGGCATTTTTATTGCTAATTTGTAATATCGTTGTAGACTTTTTCATGCCTAGTGTTGATATAATAGGTCATATAGGTGGTACTATTACAGGATTTTTGTTGACGATTATTCTGGGTAGCATTTTTTTCAAAGATGCCCCTTCTAAAATTAGGGTACTTTTCTGTGTAATTTTTATTATTTATTTAGTATATTGTTTACGTCAGGGAATGGTGATCAACCTTTAATGAAGAATTTGTACGATGTGCAACAACTATTGAAAAAATTCAATATTCTGGTTTATGTTGGTAAAAGAAAATGGGATATTGAATTGATGGCTCTAGAATTAGATAATTTACATAAAGCAGGTGTCATTAGTAATAAAAATTATATGACTGCTAAGCTGATATTAAATCATGAACATGAAATTGAAGTTGCTAAAGAGTCTGGTCAGTGTAAAGATTGATTTGGTTAAATAAGTAAATGGAGGGATATTAAAGATGGACAAAGTTTTGATAATTCTCAATGTGTTATTGACTGTTATTATTCTAGCTCTAGCTGTTAATTGGTTATGGTTAAGGTGGCAAGCAAAAAGACTTGGTGGTAAATTAACACAACAACAATTTGAAGAAGGAAAAAGAAAAGCACAAATTATTGATTTGCGAACTAAGGATGCCTTTAAAAATAAACATATTTTAGGTGCTCGTAGTTTACCTTTTTCGATGATTAAATATCAATATAGTGAAATTAGATCTGATTTGCCCGTTTATTTATATTCAGATTCATTAATGATCAATATTAGGGTTGCTAAATTTCTCAATAAGAAAGGTTATCATAAAGTATATTGGTTGGAAGATGCGTTTGCAAAATGGGAAGGTCAAACTAAAACTTCTAAATATTAAAAAATAGAGGATTAAGATAATCCTCTATTTTTTGTAAAATAAGCAATTAACCAATTATGACTGATGTGCAGAAAAACTTTTTCTATTAGCTTTGCGGCGGTTATCAGCAATTCTTGAATCTTCTTTATCTTCAGGATCTAATACTTTCTTTTTATAAGTAAATAGACCGACAGCTAATGCACCTAAAGTTGTTAAAATACCAGTTGCTACACCAGTCCCAAATTTTTTGGACATCTTAAATTCCTCCTTAATTGTTTCTTATACTTAAATTTTATCAAGTTTATTCTTTTTTTAAAAGGAGAATGATTATGCAAAAAATAATAGTTATTGTTGGCCCCACAGGTATTGGTAAAACTGAATTAGCAATCAAGTTGGCTCAAAAGTTAAATGTGGAAATTATATCTGGTGATTCGATGCAAATATATCAGGAAGTTAATATTGGCACGGCTAAGCCGACTTCGGCAGAGCGTGCAGCAGTTAAACACTATCTTGTTGACCAACAATCAATTTTTACGGAATATTCTGTTAAAGAGTTTGTATCCCAAGCAAGTAAAGCGATAGATGAGATTACGGCTAAGGGCAAAATTCCTTTAGTTGTCGGTGGAACAGGTTTTTATATTAATGCATTAATAAATAAATTACAATTAGGTGAACGGGAAAACTATAACGATAGTGTAGATTCAAGATGGCTTGAATTACTTAAATCTGAGGGTGAACATGCATTATGGCAAAAATTAAATGAAAAAGATCCTATCACTGCTACTAAAATACCGTATCAAAATCATAGACGTGTGCTTAGAGCGTTGAGTGTTATTAGTAGAACTGGCAAACTTTTTTCTGATCAGCAAGTAGATATTGAACCTAGATACGATGCTTTAATCATCGGATTAAATAGTGATCGTCAGCAAGTATATGAGCGTATCAATAATCGGATTGATAAGATGATGGCTAGTGGATTATTGACAGAAGCTGAGATGATATATCACAATCTTGATAAATGTCATCAAGTTGTACAAGCAATAGGTTATAAAGAATTTTTTCCTTACTTTAAGCATGAGGCAGATTTAAGTTATTGTGTAGATAAGTTAAAGCAGGCTTCTCGTAAATATGCCAAGAGACAAATAACGTATTTTAGACACCAATTATGCGTTAAATGGTTGGATCCGCTAAAAGATGATCATATTCTTGATGATATGCTGATATTATCAAATAATTTTATTCATAAAAAATCAAAAAAATATTGACGATACCAATTAACACTGTTATTATTTTCGTTGAGTAAATAAACGGGTTTATGTACATTTCAAGGACTATACCAATTTTTGCTTTACTCTAGATTGGATGGATTATGAAGAGAATATTGACGGCTGATGATATTAAAATGAGTGTGAAGGACAACGATGTTTGTTTTTTGCGGTTAGCATTTACGGATATTAATGGAACAATGAAGAATGTTGAAGTGCCGACAAGTCAATTGGATAAAGTGCTAGCTAATGAAATTCGTTTTGATGGTTCTTCAATTGATGGATTTGTGCGTATCGAAGAAAGTGACATGGTTTTATATCCTGATTTATCTACATGGATGGTTTTGCCATGGCAGGATGGCACTTCAGGTCGGATCGGTCGTTTGACATGTAGTGTACATAAAGTAGATGGAACACCATTTGAAGGAGATCCTCGAAACAATTTGAAACGCATTTTAAATGAAATGAAGTCAATGGGATATACTGACTTTGAAATTGGATTTGAAGCTGAATTCCATTTGTTCAAATTAGATGAGAATGGTGGCTGGACTACTAATGTTTGTGATCATGCATCATATTTTGATATGACTGACAGTGATGAAGGTGCTAAATGTCGTCGTGAAATTGTTGAAACTTTAGAAGGCATGGATTTTGAAGTTGAAGCTGCTCACCACGAAGTTGGTAATGGACAACAAGAGATTGATTTTAAATTTGATGATGCATTAACAACTGCTGATCGTGTTCAAACTTTCAAAATGGTAGTTAGGACAGTTGCTAAAAAGCATGGACTTTGTGCTACATTTATGGCTAAACCATTAGAAGGTGAAGCAGGTAATGGTATGCATACTAACATGTCTATATTTAAAGATAAGCGTAATATCTTTTATGATGCTAATGGTAAATATGGCTTGTCAAATGAAGCTTTATATTTCTTAAATGGTATTTTAGAACATGCTCGTGCAATTACAGCAATTGGTAATCCAACAGTTAACTCATACAAGCGACTAATTCCAGGATATGAAGCACCTGTTTATATTGCTTGGGCTAACAAAAATAGATCACCACTGGTTAGAATACCTGCAGCTGAAGAAGTTACTACTCGTTTGGAATTGCGTTCTGCAGATCCAACAGCTAATCCATATCTTTTATTAGCAGCAACATTGAAGGCAGGCTTAAATGGTATTAAAGAAGCTAAAATGCCTATGGAACCTGTAACAAGTAATGTATTTGAAATGTCTGAAGAAAAGAGAAAAGAACTCGGTATTAAGCCTTTGCCGTCTACACTTCATAATGCTATTAAGGCATTTAAGGCTGATAAATTAATTCAAGAAGCATTAGGAGAGCATTTGACCAAGAGTTTCATTGATTCCAAGGAATTGGAATGGGCACGATATACTCAAAGTGTTTCTGAATGGGAGCGTCAAAGGTACATTAATTACTAAATTATTATTATCTTTACTAAGGTTTGCATATAAGCGTGTGCAAGCCTTATTTTATTGATATAATTAAATTGCATTCATTGTATCAATAGTAGGAGTAGTTAATTGAAAAAAACAAAGTCAATTTATACCATGGATGTTATCTTAGTAATGGCAGCATCCTTTTTATTTATGTTTTCTGTTATGTTTGTTACGCCTTTAATTAATGGTTATGCATTAAGCTTAGGTGCAGATTCGATTTTGGCAGGCATCATAACGGGTTCTATGAGTATTGTTTCAATATTTTTGCGTCCAATTGCTGGCAATTTAGTCGATCTTTATTCCAAATATTGTCTTTCATTAATTGGTGGAATATTAATATTGATTGGCGTATCTGGTTACTGGTTAGTTAATACTAGTGGATTATTAATTTTATTTCGTTTAATAAATGGTACAGGATTTGTCTTAGCAACGATATGTATGACAACGTGGCTAGCATTTTTAGTACCACGAAGGTTTGTAGGGGAAGCAATGGGTTTTTATGGATTAATGAATGCCTTAGCTATGGCTGTTGCACCACTGATTGCCATTAATTCATATAAGGTAATCGGATATCGCTATTCGATGATGATTGCTAGTTTAGCAGCAGTGATTATGCTAATTATGATTAAGTTTGTTAAAAATCATGCTATACCACAAAATAAGTTAAGCCTTAAAAATATTAAGCACATTAGGATAATACAAAAAGATACAATTCCCGTAGCCTTATTAATGCTTTTCTTTTCGATACCATATTTTGCAACACAAGCTGATTTAGTTGAATATGTTGCTATGAGAAAGCTATCTGTTAGTGTAGGATATTTTTTCTTGATATATGCACTGTCGTTGTTAATTATTAGAATATGGCTTAAACGTTTCTTTGATACAATTGCATTTGGTTTTTGGTTTTGGCTAAGTTTAATTGCTATGATTATTTTTCTAATTTCAATGGCATTCATGAAAAATAATTTCATCATGTTAATTGCAGCAGTGGCACTATCCATTGGCTATGGTGTAATCTATTCAATTAATCAGACTACCGCATTATTGCTTTCTCCTTTAGATCAGCAAGGCTTAGCAAGTTCAACAGTTTATTTAGGATTAGATTTAGGAATGGCTAGTGCACCGATTTTAGGTGGTATTATTGCTTCTACAATACCTCATTTTTACTTTTACCCTATTATGTTGATAATGGTTCCTTTTGTTTTAGTTATATATTTTATTTATCGTAAAAAACTAAATGGTGCTATTCAAAATCATTAATATGTTTTATTTAATATAAAATTTTGTGTGGAGAATTATATGATAGAATATCAAAATGTTTCAAAAAAAATTAATAGAAAAACATCTTTGAAAAATGGATCTTTAAATATCAATAATGGAGATTTGCTGGTTATTGTCGGTTCTAATGATAGTTGTAAAAAAATAATTATTAGACTTTTGAATCGCTTAATCGAAGCTGATGAGGGTGATATATGGTTTAATCATAAAAAAATTACTGATTATACTATTAAGGATCTTAGATCAAAAATTAGTTATGTTAGTACACAAGCTAATTTGTTTAATAATTTAAATATTTACCAAAATTTGACTATTAGTTTAGATAAAAATATTTCTGGTCAAGATAAGCAAACCATAGCCAATACATTGTTAGAATTGATTGATATGGATAACCAATGTTTGAATATGAAACCGCACGAATTGACATATTTTGAACAAAAAAAGATTAGTTTAGCACGTGCTTTTGCAATTAATCCGCAAGTAGTTTTATTAGATGATAGTTTTGATGAAATGGATAAAATCAGTCAAATCAAACTTCACGAATTGTTGGTTAGGTTAAAGAAACATTTTCATACTACTATTTTGATGACAACTGACGATATTGCTGATGCATTAAAATTGGCTAGTTCAATTGTTATTGTTAATGGTTCAAAAATTGAACAAGTAGGTACTGCACGAGATATCTCACAACATCCAGCAAATCTATTTGTTAAGCAATTATTAGAGAACAATCATATTGGCGTCTCATTTGATTTGGAAACATTGTTAAAGAGTGAATTAGGTGTTAATCCACGTTATTATCCTAAAACTGATATGCTAGTTAGGTATCATGTATATAATTTTAAAGATCTAGTTAAAGATTGTTCAAATCATCCAGATTCTTTATTTATTGCTGAGACAGATTTTGGTGAATTTTTAATTGAACCAAAGCGTGTTTGGAATTTTCTATTAAAGAGGTTGTCTACCAATGATTGATAATATATTTAATATATTAAATTTAAAACAAACATCTATAGTTTTGAACTTTTTGATGGATGAGCTGACTATATTGTTTGTTTCTTTTGTTGTTTCTAGTTTATTGGCATTATTACTGCATAAATGTGCTCGCTTAACTAAGGTTATTAATTGGTTATTTAAGTTAATTTTAGTTGTACCAATCTTTTTGCTTATAGCTTGGATCTTTATCAAACATAATATAGTTTTAACTATATATCTATATTGGATTATAGGATCGGCATTTGCGACCTGTGTGTTATTTCCAGTTATAAACAATGCTTTTACCAAAATAAATCCCGAATTAAAGACCACGGCGGTTGCTTTGGGGCTTAGCAAAAAGAAAATTTTCTTTAAAATAGAGTTGCCATTAGTTATTGCTGATATTATTGGCGGTTTAAAGAAAATAGTGTTTTATTCATCCATTTGGTTGCTGATAATCAATTTGATTAGTATTAGAAATTGTAGTCAAATTAGTTTAATTCATTTTTCCAAAATTCAATGTAATATTGCTATAGTTTTGACATTATCGGTTTTATTACTAAATTTCATTTTTTGCTTAGTTAAGCTTTTTAATGCAAAATTTCAGTGGATGTTTTTAATCATAGTTCTTTTTTTCGGTATAGTTAGTTTAGGAGCATATTCATTAAATAGTATTAAAATTGGTTCAAACAGTACAAAAAGTGAGCAAATAATCATTGCTAGTAAAGATGATAGTCAATTTGATATTATTGCTAATATGTACAAGATATTGCTGGAAAAAAATAAAAAGTATCATGTTATTTTCAGTAGAAGAAAAGATGATCGTCAGATTTTAAAAGAATTAAGAAAAGGAAACATTGATATTTATCCTGAAGAAACTAGAAAGGTTTTTTCATTAATTGATAATAGCGACAAAAAATTTGCTAACATTGATGAATTATATCGTTATACAAGAGATATTTTGTATAAGCAAGATTTGATATATATGACACCAATGGCTTACCATAACAATTATGTTTTAATTGCAGATAAAGAATTTGCCAAGCAAAATAAGATTACTAAAATTAGTGATTTGAAGAAATATAAATCTAAATTGGTAGTAGGGATGTTTAAAGATTTTGCTGATTCTTCTAATGGATATGAGGGATTAAAAAATGTTTATAAATTGGATTTTCCCAAAATGAGTGTAACAACATCTGATCAATGTTATGAGAAATTAAAAAAGCGTCAAGTCAATTTAATTGCGGCAACATCTAATGATCCAGAGATTAAGAGAAATAACTTATTGATTTTAAATGATGATAAATATTATTTTGTACCTTATCAAGTAGCACCAATTATTACTAAGAGATTTGCTAAAAAACATCATCAAGTGGTTAAAATAATTGAAAAATTAGCAGGAAAAATCACAGATGATGAGATAATACAATTAGAAACTCAAGTGAAATTTGAGCATAAAAATGCTGCTAAAGTAGCTAAAGCATTTTTGCAAAGAAATAAATTAATCTAGAGTGGTGACTATTTATTAAAGAGCTGAGGCTCTTTTTTTATTATAATTAATATATTGCATGGTGTATGCATGTGTATATAATTAAAGTAAGCGTTTTAAAAACTGAAGAAGGGTTTTTGGAAAAGGTTATGGAAAAGCATGTATTGAAAAAATTTTACGGATTAACTTCTCCTGAATTTGATAGAGAAAATTACTACGGTGGGTCTGATTTAGGACTTAGTTTTGAAAAAGACAAAGTTATCTTTAAAATATGGTCGCCAATAGCTGATACAGTTACTGTTAGACTTTATCATGATTTAAATAATAATAGTATAAGTGATCATGAAATTACCCTGGATAAGGAAAAAGCTGGAGTTTGGACTTGTATGATAAGCTCAAAATACATTGGTTGGGCATATGATTATAAATTCACATTTTGTGATGGCACTGTAACCTATGCGAATGATCCATATGCAGTCGCAGCTACAATCAATGGAGTTAGAAGTGTAATTATAGATATTGCTAAGATTGAAGTAAATGATCTAGTTAAGTTGCCGTCATTTACTAATCCTACTGATGCCATAATTTATGAAACCAGTGTACGTGATATTACTGCAGATGAAAATGGTGGTTTTAAATATCCTGGATTATTTTTAGGCCTTAGTGAAAAAAATACACATACGGCACAAGGATATGCTACAGGCTTGTCATATTTAAAATCATTAGGTATAACTCATGTTCAATTACTACCTATGTTTGATTTTGGTAGTTTAGATGAAACTGATCCCAATCATGGTTATAATTGGGGCTATGATCCAATTAATTACAATGTACCTGAAGGAACTTATTCGACTGATCCAGCTGATCCTGTATGTAGGATTAAAGAAATGAAATATATGGTTAATGAATTGCATCGGGCAGGAATAAGAGTTGTCATGGATGTAGTTTATAACCATGTTTTTGATATACATAAACAAGCCTTTGAACAGGTTGTACCAGGATATTATTTTAAGCATGATGAAAAAGGAAATATGATTGATGATATCGGAATGGGTAATGCTATTGCTAGCCAGCGATTAATGGTGAGAAAGTATATTGTCGATTCAATTATATTTTGGATAAAAAATTATCATATAGATGGTTTTAGATTTGATACAATGGGAGTTTTAGATGTCGACACTATGAATTTAGTAGTAGAAGAGGCACATAAAATTGATCCTGGTATTTTAATTTATGGCGAAGGATGGAATATTAAGCCAATTGAACGTCCATTAGAATCAGGACATGATCATGCAAGTTTGATGCCTAACGTCGGTTTTTTTGGCGAAAATCTTCGAAATGCTGTGATTGGTGAAAGTGGGGAATATGCTGACTATCGTCCTGGTTTAGTGCAAGGTAATTTAGCTGAAGTTGGTGCAAGTGGTAAAAAATATTATGAGCAAGATGTATGCGAATTTGTTAAAGGCTTTATGGGTAGTAATGGTTTTCATACTTATATAGCACCTCACCAACTCATTAATTATTCAACATGTCATGATAATTTTACATTATACGATGCTTTAATTGCTCATTTGCCTAATGCCAGTCGTTCAGAGATTATTAAGCGAGCCGAAATGTCTTTGGCTATGATTCTGCTGGCAGAAGGTGTCCCATTAATACATTCTGGTCAAGAATGTTTACGTACTAAAAATGGCAACGTAAATTCATATAATGCACCAATCGAGGAAAATAAAATAGATTGGTTAAGAGTTGAACAAAATCAAGATCTAATCGAGTTTTTTAAGAAATTAGTTAATATACGTAAAAAATATTCGATTTTCAGAATTGATGATTACCAAGAAATAAGTCGCATTGTACGACCATATGTTCTAAAACAAAATGGAATTTTTGCGTTTGAATATACTATGCCTACATGCAAATTGTACGTTTTGTTTAATATTAAAAATGAAACGCAGCTATTTAATCAAATTGATTTGACTGGTGCAAAAGTCATATTGAGTAATGATAATGATTTGCTCTTATCTCAACATTCATCTCTTGGTGCATTAACTACTTCCATTGTCATTGTGAAATGATAGTTTTAGTTTTTAACAGTTATTTTTTTGTAAATTACGTCAATAATTATTGCAGCTAATAAGCTAAAAAGAATGGCTAATCCAATTTCTGATAATGCTAATTGCTGAATGCCTAGACCTATTGTTGTTATTATTAATGTAATGACTATATTGATTAATTGTGTAATATATACATATTTTGAAGGCAAGCTTTGCCAGAAATATGTTTTGGATCTAGTAATTAAAACTAGTAGCATAGCACTAAAAACTAAATAAATATATATAATAGCTCCTATTTTTGCAGGGGCTATTTGTTTTTGAGTGCAAAAGTACAATAAAGCTAGACCTGACAACATAAAACCACTAGCTAGAGAGAATGCTCGTTTAGCTAATTTTAATATATCCCAATTTTCTGGATGATAACTTACATAGGTATTATCAGTTCCAATCATCATTGTGACCATATTATTCATGATTGTATATATTACCATTGCATTTAGTGCCATCGGAATATAATTTAAGCAAATAAACCCTATGGTTAAAAGCATTGTTAATTCTGCTGTTCTTGATAATTTGGTAAGTGACCAAGTAGTCATGCGATGATAAACTCGATGACCAGCATCTAAAATTTTAATAATCGGTGATAAACCGTCTTGCAATAAAACCATTTTGCTACTTTTCTTGGCAATATCGGTTGCATTATGCATAGCAATGCCAACTTCGGCTTGTTTTAATGCAGGAGCATCATTAACGCCATCACCAGTCATCCCAACTATAAAGCCTTTTTGTTGTAACAATTTTACTATAAATAGTTTATCTTCTGGTAATACATCAGCAATTCCGGCTAGTTCATGAATATTTAGATTTTCGGTGAAATTATTAATTGAGATTACTTCACCTTGTAATCCAACTTGAGCAGCTATACTTTGTGCAGTTTTTTGATTATCGCCAGTTAGCATAATGGCTTTGATACCACGATTTTTAATTTCTTGTAATGTTGTGATAGCATCAGGGCGAATTGTATCTTTTAGGATGAAAATCCCAGCTAATTTATTATTGATTAAGAAAGCTACGCTACGTCCATTTTCAAAACTTATTTGACCAATTTTTTCAATTGACGTTGTATCCAATTGGGAAAGTTGTTTAAAAGAACCTAATTTTAAGTCTAAATTACCAACTTGAGCCTGTGAATAGCCTTTATCAGATGTAAATGAAATATACTTATCTGCTTTAATTAATTTAATATTTTTTTGCTTGAGAAAAGTAAATATAGCATCGTCAATAATCCCACTATTTTTTTCGTCTAAGGTAGCACTAACATATGATAGAACTTCTTTGTCAGCTTTTTGGCATAAGTTGTACCATTTAAAAACAGATGTTTTATTTTCAGTAATTGTACCTGTCTTATCCAATAAAAGTAGATTTAGATTAGCTGCATCTTGAATGCCAGTTAAGTCAGCTGTTAAAACACCTTCTTGACTTAATTTAGTAGCTTCAAAAGAGTTAGAGAGTGCAAATGTTGATGGCATAGCGACAGGAATAGAAGCTATAAACATCATCGCTAAGAAAGGAAGCATATCTAAAATATTTTTACCATGAATAATTGCAAAAAAGATTAAAATTAAAGTTAAAATCCCATCTAATAGGCAAAGATAATATATTATTGCGGTTAACAGTTTTTGTAAATGACCAGGAGCTGCGGAAGTGTTGATTAAGTTGATAGTTTTACCGTTTCGTGAATTTTTTCCTGTAGCAATAATAGTTGCTAAAGCTTCGCCTTTGATAACTATACTTCCACCAAAAATGGTTTCTGTTTCTTTTTTGGCAATTAGGTTGCTTTCACCACTTATGGCACTTTGGTCTACTTGAAGATTTCCTTGTACAAGTTTGGCATCTGCACCTAATATATCACCCTTTTTTAAACTAATTAAATCGCCAATAACTAAAAACTTTGCATCAATTTGTTTCCAAATATTATCTCTCTTAACGATAACTAGGGGATTTAATTTGTGAGCAATCATATTAAGTACTTTACGTGATTTCTTTTTCTGTGTAGCTCCGTTAAATGCTGCAAATAATAGCATTAAGAGTACAAAAAATGATTGGATCCATTTACCTAAAAAACATTCTAGTATTAAAGCAGCTTCTAATATCCAAGCAGATATATTCCATAATTTAGAAGCAAATGCTTGCCAAAAATTGTATTTTGGATCTGGTACATCATTTAGACCATCAATTTTCAAACGCTTATCTGCTTCTTTTTGTGTTAAACCTTTAATTTCCATAAAAACCTCAAACTTTTTCAAATGCATGACTATTAGATAAGTTTAACGCAGATTTTAATTTTTAACAAAAATCTTTTATTGCCATTTAAATGAAAATTGATATAATTGGTAGTGTCACACGTGGTGAGTTGGCAGAGTGGTAATGCACCGGACTCGAAATCCGGCGAACCGATTTTATCGGTGCGCAGGTTCAAATCCTGTACTCACCTTAAGATTTGAGGAGGTTATCATTTGGTTGTTAACCTCTTTTAGTTTTTTTTGCTAACTTTACATAAAAAAGATTATGTGTATATGGAATTTTATCATGGAATTATTTATATTGATTTTAGTATTTTTGCATCTTGTAATGTTGAATAAGATGCAAAATATGGATAATGGAACCAAAATGCCCCAAGCGGTAACTATAAAATTCAAGTTGCTATGGAAAATTATAACCTATGTATTTTCACCTATTGATATTATGTTAGCTTGTATATTTGTCAGTACGATTTTATGGATAAATGGAAATTCGAAGTTAGCATGTTGGTTTTTATTATCGCTGATTTTGACTGATGTAGTAGGGATAGCCTTAAAAATCACAATAAAGCAAAAAAGACCGATCAATAGCATATGTCATAGGAAAGGTTATAGTTTTCCTAGTGGTCATGTTTTATCAGCTATGACTTTAATATATTTGCTGATTTTTACTTTTAATCTCGAAAAAAATATAATTTGGCTTTGCATATTTAATTTGCTGTTACTGGGTATTATTTCGTCGCGAATTTTTTTAAGGCAACATCATTTACTAGACGTTATAGCTTCTTTAGTTTTAAGCAGAATTTGTTTTTTGATAGCTATTTTTATATGGCGAATTTTGTAATTAATTATTTTAGCATTTACATATTGACAATCTAGGACTAAAATATTGACTGTAAGTTAAGTGGGTGTTAATCCCAAGTGACGATAGAATAGGTTGAACTTTGTATATTTTAATCTTTTCTTCGCCTCGATTATAAGGAGGACTTTTTAAATAATGTTAAAATCAGTAATTGAAAATGTTCATGGTAGAGAAATTTTTGATTCACGTGGTAACCCAACTGTGGAAGCACAAGTTACACTTTCAAATGGTGTTGTAGCTATTGCTGAAGTTCCATCAGGTGCTTCAACTGGTGAAAATGAAGCTGTTGAATTACGTGATGGTGATTCACGTCTTGGTGGTAAAGGTGTTATGAAGGCTGTTAACAACATTAACACTGAAATTAATGCTGCATTAAAAGGTATGGATCCATATAACCAAGCATTAATTGATCAAACTATGATTGACTTGGATGGTACTCCAAACAAGGGTCGCTTAGGTGCTAATGCTATTTTGGGCGTTTCTATGGCTGTTGCACGTGCTGCTGCTTTAGATTGTCACCAACCATTATATAGATATCTTGGTGGAACTGATCTTGAAATGCCACAAACTTTCCACAATGTTATTAATGGTGGTGAGCATGCTGATAATGGTATCGATATTCAAGAGTTTATGATTACTCCTGTTAAGAAGACATCATTCCGCGATGGTTTTGAAAAGATTGTTAATACATACCACACTTTGAAGAAAGTGCTTGAAGAAATGGGTTATGAAACTGGTTTAGGTGATGAAGGTGGTTTTGCACCTAACATGAAGAACTCTGAAGAAGCATTAAAAGCATTGCACGAAGCTATTATTAGAGCAGGTTACAAGCCTGGTGAAGATATTGCAATTGCATGTGACTGTGCTGCATCATACTTCTACAACAAAGAAGACGGTAAGTATCACTTGGAAGGCAAAGTATTAGATGATGAGGAATTAGCAGAATACTACGATAAGTTGTTAGCAGAATTCCCAGAATTAATCTCTATGGAAGATCCTTATGATGAAAATGATGTTGAAGGTATGGTTAAATTTACTCAAACCCATAAAGATCGTTTACAAATTGTTTTGGATGACTTCATTTGTACTAACCCTAAACTTTTAAACAAAGCTATTCATGAAGGTGCTGGTAATGCATCATTAATTAAATTGAATCAAATTGGTTCTGTTACTGAAACATTGGAAACTGTTCGTCTTTCACGTAAGAATGGTTACAACACTATGATTTCTCACCGTTCAGGTGAAACTGGTGATACATTCATTGCTGACTTTGCTGTTGCAGTTAATGGTGGTCAATTAAAGACTGGTGCTCCAGCTCGTTCAGAACGTGTTGAGAAGTACAACCAATTATTAAGAATTGAAGAAGAACTTGGTGCTGGTGAAAGATTAGCATTCTTCCCTGATAATGTGGATTTGGATTAATTTATAGCTTAATTAGTAAAAAAAACTTCCTACTTTTAGTGGGAAGTTTTTTTTGCAATATTATTTTTATACCAGTATAATGTTAATACGTATATTGATGTTAATTACCATTTTTAGCAAAAAGGAGCTTTAATTATATGTTATCTATAGATGAAATACAATCTCCTGAGTTTGATATGAAATATTTTTATGATGTGGATGATTTGGGAGCTACATTTTACGATGATAAAATAAAATTACGCTTATGGGCCCCAACAGCTGAGAAAGTTTGTGTTAATTTATTTGCTAATTATCAAAGTGATGCACCTAAATTAGCTTCATTGGAAATGGCAAAGTCAGAAAAGGGCACGTGGCTTATTTTTTTAGATAAAAAATATTATGGAAAAGCTTATACATATTGTTTGACATTTGACAATTTTACCACTGAAACAGTAGATCCATATATTCAAATGGTCACAATTAATGGCAAATATGGTGTCTTATCTGATGCCAATAAGATAAAACCTGAAAACTTTGATAGGATGTCACCTTTTTCTAAGGCTACAGATGCTATTATTTACGAAACTAGTGTGCGAGATTTTACAATCGATGTTAATTCGGGAGTTAAAAATAAGGGTAAATTTTTGGGGATGATAGAGGCTGACACTGAAACACCATTAGGTTTATCAAGTGGGTTAGATTATTTAAAAAAATTAGGTATCACTCATGTCCAATTTATGCCGATATATGACTTTGGAAGTATCGATGAGTCTGTTCCTGATGCATATAATTGGGGCTATGATCCTGCAAATTATAATGTCCCTGAAGGTAGCTTTGCTTCAGATCCGGCAAATCCAGCTAGTCGTATTATGGAAATGAAACAGATGATTAAGGGATTGCACGATGCTGGCTTACGAGTAAGTATGGATGTCGTATATAATCATGTTTACATTCGTAGAATGCATGCCTTAGAAAAAACTGTTCCAGGTTATTTCTTTCAATATCGTGACGGAAAACCCACTAATGGTTCAGCATGTAGAAATGATGTTGCCAGTGAGCGGTTAATGTGTAGAAAATACATATATGATTCTGTTATGTATTGGGCTAAGGAATACAAATTAGACGGCTTTCGTTTTGATTTGATGGGTATATTAGATGTAGATACTATGAATCAAATTAAGCAGGGGCTGAATGAGATAGATCCAAGCATTCTTGTTTATGGTGAAGGATGGGATATGCGTCAGACTAATCATGAAATTGGTGCAGGACAATATAATGCAAATAAATTGCCAGGAATTAGTTTCTTTAGTGATGATTTCAGAGATAGTATACGTGGTTCTGAATTTGCTGGTGTAGAGCCTGGTTTAGTATTTGATATGGATCATTATGGATATTATCGAGCTTCTAGAATGTTTATTGCTGGTTTCTTAGGTGGTAAATTTTATAGTTCTTTATCAAATCATCCTTATCAGTCACCTATGCAGACCATTAATTATGTAGAATGTCATGATAATTATACATTATTTGATAAATTGAAATTGCTGATGCCTAATATTGATGAAAAGGAAATTCATCGGCGAGCAAAGTTAGCTTTAGCTATGGCGATTTTGGCTGAAGGTATTCCTTTTATTAATAGTGGTCAAGAAGCTTTTAGAACTAAACAAGGAGATCCTAATAGTTATAGTAGTGGCGATCAGATTAATAAAATTGACTGGAATAGGATGTCAAAAAATAAAGATGATGTTTTATATCTCAGTGAATTATTAAAAATACGCAAGAAATATGATGTTTTTAGGTTAGATGATTATAGTGAAATTGAAAAGCGAATCAAGTTATTAATTGCTGGGCAAAATGGCCTATTTGCATTTAGCTATGATCAGAATATTATCGTTATTTTTAATGTATTTAATGATCAGAAAACAAATTTAGGTCTGGATATGACAGGATTTAAGAAGATATTTTCAAGTGATGCAGATCAAGATTGTCACACAGTTGCACCGTTGTCTGTAAATGTATTTGTTCGTAAGTAGTAGAAGGAGAATAATATTTGATTACAGTTAATAATTTAAGCCTTAATATGGCAGGTCATACACTATATGAAGACGTTAATTTAAAATTCACTCCTGGTAATTGTTATGGAATTATCGGAGCTAATGGTGCAGGTAAATCAACATTTTTGAAATTACTTGAAGGAAAAATTGAGCCAACTACAGGTAGTATAACAATTGGAGCAAATGAACGTATTTCTAGTTTAAATCAGGATCACTTTGCATTTGAAGAATTTACTGTTATGGAAACAGTTATTCAAGGTCATAAGCAATTGTACGATGTTATGAAGCAAAAAGATGCATTATATGCAAAAGCTGATTTTAGTGATGCTGATGGAGTTTTAGCTGCTGAATTGGAGACTAAATTTGCAGAACTCGATGGATGGAATGCTGAAGCAGATAGTGCTAAATTGTTGCAATCATTAGGCGTTGCTGAAGAGTTGCATCAAACTATGATGTCAGAGTTACCAGAATCTGTTAAAGTTAAAGTTTTATTAGCACAGGCATTATTTGGTAATCCTGATATATTATTGCTAGATGAGCCTACTAATGGTTTGGATGTTCACACTATTGAATGGCTGGAGAATTTTTTAGCTAACTATGAAAATATTGTTATGGTAGTATCACATGATAGACACTTTCTTAATCAAGTGTGTACACAAATGTGTGATGTTGATCGAGGAAAAATCCAATTATATGTTGGAAACTATGATTTTTGGTATGAATCAAGTAAATTAGCTACTGAATTAGCAAATAATCAGAATGCTAAAAAAGAAGAGAAAATCAAAGAATTACAAACTTTTATAGCAAGATTTTCTGCCAATGCATCTAAATCTAAGCAGGCAACATCACGCAAAAAGCAATTAGAAAAGATCACTCTTGATGATATTAAACCTTCTTCACGTAAATATCCATATATCAAATTTGATATGCATAGAGAATTGGGCAATGATTTGGTTAAAGTTGAAAATGTATCGTATAGTGTAGATGGTCGTAAGATTTTGGATAATGTTACATTTTCTGTACGTCCAGGTGATAAAGTCGCATTTATATCACGTAATACAGTTGCTATTTCGATATTATTGCAGATTATTGCTGGTAGACTAGAGCCAGATACAGGTAGTGTTACTTGGGGTCAAACTACAGCTTTTAATTATTTATCTCGAGATTTAAATGCTAATTTTAATGATAGTGAATTGACTATTTTAGATTGGTTACGTCAATATGCAAGTAAGGAACAAGAAGATAATACATTTTTACGTGGATTTTTAGGTAGAATGTTATTTTCTGGTGATGAAATAGATAAAAAGATCAAAGTTTTATCTGGTGGTGAAAAAGTTAGGTGTCAATTATCTAGGTTGATGTTGCAACCATCTAATGTCTTAATTTTAGATGATCCTACTAATCATTTAGATTTGGAATCTATTACTGCTTTGAACGAAGCCTTAAAGGCTTATTCTGGTTCGATTTTATTTACGTCACATGACCATGAGTTTATTCAGACGATAGCTAACCATATTGTGGAAGTTGGATCTAAAGGCATTGTATCTAGACAAGATATTACTTACGATGAATTTATAGACCATGAAATTGTTCAACAACAGATCAAAGACATTTATTAATTTATATGCTTGACAGTATATTTTAAAACATGTAAAATAAATACAATAATTATTTTTAAACATTATGTTAGCAGAGTAGAAGTGATATTTGTTCTCAGAGAGCTTACGACTGGTGAAAGTAAGTAACGATTAGCTTCGAACATGGGCTAATAGAAAGTGGCAATAACGAATTTTTAGTTATTGACGGGGTTGTTTTCGTTAATCAAACAAGGTAATTCTCATATTATTGGGAGCTACTTGCTGAGATTGATTATGTGAGTAATCAGTAAATAAAGGTGGTAACGCGAGCATTCGTCCTTTTGGATGAGTGCTCTTTTTGTTTACTCAAATAAATACGAAATAATGGATAAAAATAAGGATTGATATTAAGGGGGATTATTATGGCAAAGCAAATTTCGTTAAAAGATATATCTGTAATTTTTGATGGAAATGTTGCAGTAGATAAAGTTAGTTTACAAGTTGAAAAAGGTGATATTTATGGTGTTATCGGATTTTCTGGTGCAGGTAAATCAACTTTAGTCCGTACTATTAATTTATTGCAAAAACCTACTAGTGGTTCGATTACTGTAACAAATGACATTTTGTTTGAAGATGGAAAACAGAAGATTGATGCTAAACAATTACAGGAGAAACGTAGAAAAATTGGTATGATCTTCCAGCACTTTAATTTGCTTAATGAAGCTAAAGTAATTGATAATGTAGCCTTTGCATTAAAGCATTCGCAATTATCTGAAAAAGAAATTCATACTAAGTGTTTACATTTATTAGAATTAGTTGGATTGCAGGATAAGGCAAATTTTTATCCTGCTCAACTATCTGGCGGTCAACAACAGCGTGTTGCAATTGCAAGAGCATTAGCTAATGATCCAGATATATTGATATCTGATGAAGCAACTAGTGCTTTAGATCCTAAGACAACCAATCAGATTTTAGATTTGCTATATGAATTGAATCAAAAATTACAATTAACGATAGTTTTAATTACACATGAGATGGATGCTGTAAAAAGAATAGCTAATAAAGTTGCTGTAATGGAAGATGGTAAATTAATAGAAAATGGTAACCTGCTTGATGTATTTTTACATCCTAAACAGAAATTAACTAAACAATTTGTAGGTGGTGCGTTAGAAGTTCAATATATTTTGAATACCTATAGCTTAAATGAAATTGCACCAAATGATCAATTATACCAATTAGTTTATGGTATCGATGATGTTACAAAGTCTGTAGTAGCTGATTTAGATGAAAAAGTAGGTACTAAAGCAAGCATCTTGTATGGAAATGTTGAAGTATTAGGCGGAAAATTAATTGGTACTTTGGCAATTTTGCTCAAATTAGATGCTAATAAAGAGCAAGAAGCTTTGCAATTTTTGAGAGATAGAAATGTAATTGTAACTAAATTGGATAAGGATGTGTTAAGAAATGTTTAATATACTTGAAAAATATTTACCTAATGTTGTAGCTCAAGGATGGAGCGGCGATGCCGGTTGGCAAACAGCCATTTTACAAACCTTATATATGACTTTTTGGTCAGCATTATTTGGCGGATTACTCGGTTTAGTATTTGGTCTTGGTTTGGTGTTAACCAGACAAAAAGGTATCTTGGAAAATAAATTGCTTTTTAGCATTATTGATAAAACTGTTTCAGTATTTAGAGCAGTCCCATTTATTATTTTATTGGCTTTTGTTGCTCCATTTACTAAGGCATTGGTTCATACTCAAATCGGCGAAACAGCTGCATTAGTACCATTAACTTTGGGTGTTTTTCCATTTTTTGCACGTCAAGTGCAAGTTGCATTAGAAAGTGTTGATCTTGGTAAAATTGAAGCTGCTCAAGCATTAGGTGCTACGACGCTCGATTTGATATTTGATGTATATTTAAAAGAAAGTCGCAGTGAACTAATTAGAGTATCAACTGTTACTTTGATTAGTTTAGTTGGATTAACTGCTATGGCAGGTGCAGTAGGAGCTGGCGGTTTGGGAAATACTGCTATTTCCTACGGCTATAATAGATTTAATAATGATGTAACTTTTGTTGCGACTATATTGGTATTACTATTAGTATTAATTATTCAATTAGTTGGAGATTATTTAGCTGTTAAATTTAATCATCAAGAACGATAACGAGGTCAAGCTATTTTACGTAAAATAGCTTGACTTTTTTTATATTTTATATAATAAAGTGTTAAGTCATTTCATTAATTTTATGTTAAAATTTTAAATGTAATAATTTATGTGAGGTGGCTAATGAGTAAGAAAAATAGTAATATGAAACACGAAAATTGCTCCAGTAATAAATGTCATACCTTATCACATCATCATCATATGCGTATTAGATGGCATGAGTTTTTTACCAGTAAAAGTTCAACTTTAGCTAAAGAAGCAACATTATCTGAAAGGTCTGTTATTGTTGGTCATGTAGGTATGATGTTGCTATCGTTTGGAACGGGTGCATGGAGAGTAAGATCTGCTATGAATACCATGGCTCGTAACTTAAATATGACTTGTAGTGCTGATATAGGGCTAGTATCATTAGAGTACACTTGTGTTGATGAATTTGGTCACAGTTATACGCAAGCCTTGAGCTTACCATCTACGGGCGTTAATACTGCTAAACTTAATAAAATGGAAGCATTTGTCAGTCAATTTGAAAAAGATCATGGTAATTGGACAATAGAAAAAATTCATAATACATTAGAAGAAATTACTAAACAAAAAGCTTCATACCAACCATGGCAAGTAGCACTTGCTTCTGGAATTGCTTGTGGTGGATTCACATTCTTGCTGGGTGGTGGAATTTTTGAAGTTATTTATGCTTTTTTTGGTGCTATGGCGGGAAATTATGCCCGGCGTAAGATGATTGATAAGCGTATGACTGTTTTAGCAAATGTAATAGTTGGAGTTTTAGTAGCATGTTGTGTCTATGCTTTAGCTTTTTATATAAGTAATCTTTTCATGCATGTCAGTGCTAGACATTTAGATGGCTATATCGGTGCTATGTTGTTTGTGATACCAGGTTTTCCTTTCATTACTTCTGGATTAGATATCTCTAAAGTTGATATGCGTTCTGGTTTGGAAAGAATGGCATTTGCATCTATGATTATTGTAGTTGCTACAGCAGTAGGATGTATAATTGCTCTTGTCTTACATTTGCATCCACAAGATTTCTTACCTTTAAACTTAGAACCAGTTATTTTAACTATCTTACGTTTATTTGCTAGTTTTTGTGGTGTGTTTGGTTTCTCGATCATGTTTAATACTGAAGTTAAGATGGCTATGCTAGCTGCTGTATTTGGTGCTATTGCGAATACTATGCGACTTAGTTTGGTTGATTTTGTAAATTGGCCACCTGCTTTGGCAGCCTTTTTAGGAGCATTTTTAGCAGGTATCTTGGCATCGATAGTTCGAAAGAAAATTGGTTATCCTAGAATAGCGTTGACAGTTCCAGCGATTGTTATTATGGTTCCAGGATTATATATGTATCGAGCAATGTTTAATTTGACTTTAGCATCGTTTGTGCAGGGTGAAATTTGGTCTATTAAGGCATTGTTGATTGTGATCAGTTTACCTTTAGGATTAATTACTGCACGTATTTTAACAGATCCTAAGTGGCGTCATGCAGGATAAATAAATCATACTTACTAAAAAAGCCTTTTTGTGCCTTAACACAAAATAGGCTTTTTATTTATCTAATAAATCACAAAAAGTTGCATTCGTGAGTGTTGCCAAATCGGTAGGGTTTAATTTAACGCTTCTACCAACTTCACCGCTTGAAACAGCAACTAATGGTTCATTTTTCATACTATTGTCCAAAAAAATCGGATAATGAAATTTTTCATAAATTCCTATAGGAGTATTGGCACCGTGAACGTATCCTGTAGTTGATAAAAGTTTCTTTAGAGGTAATAGTTCACATTTTTTATTATTTGAGATAGTTGCCAATTTTTTCATACTTAAATGTTCAGTAACGGGAACTACTGCTATAATAGGTGAATTTTGGTTACCTTCACAAACAAGAGTTTTGTAGACCAAATGTTCATCTTCAGCTAAAATAGTAGTATCAATCTGTTTAACATCACCATGTTGAGTAACATTGAATTGAAGTTGGCTATAAGGTATTTTATGTTGATCTAAGATTTTTTCGACCAAAGTTTTCTTTAAATTTTGTTTTTTATTTTTTTTCGACATTTTTATCACCACTAGCTATAATAAAACATAAATTAAAAAAAAGTCAAAAGGAAGTATAAAATTGCAATTAAATGGTGTTCAAATTATGTGTTCTAGTGAGTTGGAAGAGCCACTCACTTATTTTTTGCAAAGCGATTTAGCAGCAAAAGGAATTGAAGTGCGTCGTAGAAGTGATTTTGATGACGTATTAACTGCTAATATCTTAGCTCAAGATGCTAATGAAATTCCTGATGATATGGAATTGACAGCTTATTTTGCAATTGGAATTGAAATAAGTGACATAATTTCTCAAATAAAAGCAAAGTTATTAGAGCTAAAAAACTATGGGTTCAAAACTGATAACGTTGAATTTAAAGTCATTCAAGTTTGTGATAAAATGTGGCAAAATCAGTGGGAAAAATTTTATCATAGAGTTGATTTCTCACGTAGTTTAGCCATAGTACCTGAATGGGAATGTCCTAAACCATTAAATCCTCATCAAATTGTTATTAAAATGAATCCTAAGCAAGCTTTTGGTACAGGTACACATATTACTACCCAATTGATGTTGATGGTTATGGAACGTGTATTACTTAGTGAGATGTCTGTGTTAGATGTAGGAACTGGATCGGGTATTTTATCTATAGTTGCGTCCAAATTTGGTGCATCTAATGTTTGTGCTACAGATATCTCTGATGATGCAATAGCTTCAGCTAAAAAAAATCTGGCTTTGAATGATATTGACAATGTTGAATTAAAACAAGCCAATTTATTAACGGGCGTAAAGGGGAAATATGATTTAATTTTGGCTAATATGTTAGCAGAGATTTTGTATCAGCTAATTCCTCATTTATCTGATCACTTGGCTCGCAATGGTAGTGTAATTATGTCTGGGATTGATTGTGAGCAGCTATCTAGAATAGAAAAGTTACTATCTGAAAATGGATTTACTGTTAATTTGAAAATACAAGAAAAAAGATGGTTTTGTATCTTAGTAAGTCAAAAATCAAATTAAGTGATAAAATTATAAAAAAGAAAAAAGGTTGAGTGTATGAAAAAAGTTTTACATAAAATATCAGAAATTATATCTGTTGAATTTTGGCACAAATTAAATCAGAAAAGTTATATGTCTATTGTATTTTTGGCAATGTTTTGTATCATTTTAAGTCTTTTGTGTTCATTGGCACATTTAAGAAAAGTATGGTTAGTAGCACTTATTTTTCTTATTTTTAATAGTTATATATCATTTCAAATAGGGTGCTTGATTGACTTTCATAAACTTAGCAAAAAATGGTTATTATTTTTTCCAATTATTTTTGCCTTAATGGTTACTATTCATTTTGCAAAATATAATTATTTCTTTTGTTTAATTTATTTATGTTTTGAACTTTTTGGTTTATGGCATAACGATCTGTATCAGGTTAGAAAATAGGGTGATAAAATGTCTAAATATGTGGAAATGACACACGATGAGGTTCTAGCAGCGTGTAAAAAATATATGAATGAAGAACATGTAGCATTTGTCGAAAAAGCATATGCTTTTGCCAAAGATGCACATGAGGGTCAATTTAGAGAATCAGGGCAACCATATATAATTCATCCAACTCAAGTTGCTGGTACTTTAGCTAGTTTGGGTTTAGATCCGGATACAGTTGCTGCGGGGTATTTGCATGATACTGTGGAAGATACACCCGTAACTAATGAAGATATCAAAAAAGAATTTGGTAAAGATGTTGCTTTTATTGTCGAAGGCGTTACTAAATTAAAAAAAATAAAATATAAATCGAAAACTCATGAAGAGTATTTAGCAGACAATCATCGAAAAATGTTAATTGCAATGGCTAAAGACTTACGTGTAATTATGGTTAAATTAGCAGATCGTTTGCACAACATGCATACTTTGGATCATTTGCGACCTGATAAACAACGACGCATTGCTGATGAAACATTAGATATTTATGCCCCACTAGCTGATAGATTAGGTATTGGAACAATTAAGTGGGAATTAGAAGATATGAGCTTGCACTATTTAAATCCCCAACAATATTATCGGATTGTTAATCTCATGCAGTCTAAACGTAGTGAACGTGAAAGATATATTTCTAGTGCTATTTCTACCTTAAAGGCTAATTTAGATGATTTAGGTATAAAGTATGAAATTTTTGGTCGACCTAAACATATATATTCAATTTATAAAAAGATGGTCAACAAACATAAAGAATTTAGTGAGATCTATGATTTGTTGGCAGTTAGAGTTATTGTAAAAACCGTTCGTGATTGTTATGCGGTTTTGGGAGCTGTGCATACCAAATGGACACCAATGCCAGGAAGATTTAAGGATTATATTGCAGTGCCTAAAGCTAATGGATATCAATCCTTGCATACTACGATTATTGGACCTGGTGGTAAACCGCTAGAAATACAAATTAGAACGGAAAAAATGCATCAGATTGCAGAATATGGTGTTGCTGCACATTGGGCATATAAAGAAGGTGTACAAACTGCAGTAGCTGAAACGCCATCAAGTAAGAAAATTGATATGTTCCGTGAGATTCTTGAATTGCAAGATGAAACTAAGGATTCTCATGAATTTATGAATAGTGTTAAGACTGATATTTTTTCTGATAGAGTTTATGTTTTTACTCCTAAAGGTGATGTTTATGAACTTCCTAAGGGATCTGTACCATTAGACTTTGGTTATATGATTCATTCGGAAGTAGGTGCCCATTCTGTAGGAGCTAAAGTTAATGACAAAATAGTTCCTTTGGATTACCAATTAAAAAATGGTGATGTAGTAGAAATGCTGACGCAAAGTAGTGCCACACCATCTAGAGATTGGATAAAATTAGTAAAAACTTCTAGTGCTCGTAATAAGATAAAACGATTTTTCAAGTCTGAAGATCGTGAGAAAAATATCGAAAAAGGTATTGAATTGGTTGAACAAGAGTTACAAACACGTGGTTTATCATCCAAAACTTATATGGATAAGTCGCACGTCAATACTGTAATTGAGCATTTTAATTATCATAATGAAGAAGAATTATTTGCAGCAGCTGGATTTGGTGAGATATCACCTGCAAGTATCGTTAATCGGTTGACACAAGATTTACGTAAACGTGAAGAAAATGAGCGTAAACGTCAATTAGAAGCAGAAATTATGAATGCCGGACAGCAGAAAATTAATCCGGTTTCTGAAAAGCACGAATCTTCTAATGGAGTTATGTATATTAAGCATAATAATGGTGTAATGATTCAAGGCGTTTCAGATTTAATGTTGCGGTTAGCAAAATGCTGCAATCCTGTTCCAGGCGATGAAATCGTCGGTTATGTTACTAAGGGGCGTGGTGTTACTGTCCATCGAGCTGATTGTCGCAATATTAATGGAGCTGCTAAATCACAAGGTCGATTAATTGAAGTTGCTTGGGAGAATATCGGTGAAAATAATACAGCAGAAAACTTTAATGCTGATATTGAAATCTACGGCTTTTCTAGATCTAAATTTTTAAGCGATGTGATTAATGCTCTAAACTCTAAGACCAAAAATATTATCAATATTTCAGGTAAAACAGATAATAATAATATGGCACATATTTATGCGACTGTTTCAGTAAGGGATACCGCACATTTAGAGGAAATCATGGGACGATTACGTGATATCGCAAATGTATACGAAGTAAAAAGGTCTGTTAATTAATGAGAGTAGTAGTTCAAAGAGTTTTACAAGCAAAAGTAGAAATTGATAAAGAAGAAATAAGTTCAATTGATAAGGGGATGTTACTTCTCGTAGGAATTGGCATGGATGATACGAGAGATATTGTTAAAAAAATGGCGGCTAAGATCTCAAAAATTCGTATTTTTGAAGATAATTGTGGTAAAACTAATTTAAACATCCACGAAGTTAATGGGAAAATCTTAAGTGTTAGCCAGTTTACTTTGTTAGCAGATACCAAGAAGGGCAATAGACCCAGCTTTGTTAATGCTATGAAGCCCCCAATGTCCTTAGATTTGTTTAATTATTTCAATGAATGTTTAGTTAATGACGGTAATGTTGTTGAAAGAGGGCAATTTGGTGCGGATATGCAAGTAAGTCTAATTAATGATGGTCCTATGACGATAGTTTTAGATTTATAAAAAATGTCTTGATGTTTGACATTAGTACATAAAAAAAGTAAGATAATTAATAATTATTAATGACGAAGAATGAGACTAGCGGTATTGCAGAGAGTACTTGTTTGGTGAAAAAGTACATAGCATGAGTCGTGACCCTTCAACAGATAATGTCGTATGGCGAGCGTTAATCGTAGCATTTTTAGAGGTGGTACCGTGCATGAAAGCACCCTTGTCTTGTAAGGGGTGCTTTTTAGTTTGGAGGTAATAATGCGAGTTCAAAAACCAAAAGGAACAGTTGATATTCTACCTGATACATCATATCAATGGGATAAAGTAGAAAATATAGCTAAAAATTTTTTTAGAAAAGCTAATTATCAAGAAATAAGAACACCTATGTTTGAAAATTATGAGATATTTTCACGTTCCAGTGGGGAATCATCTGATGTAGTAGAAAAAGAAATGTATGATTTTATGGATAAAGGTGATAGACATATTGCTTTACGACCTGAAGGTACAGCAGGTGTAGTAAGAGCGTATGTTGAAAATAAACTTTACGGACCTGAATATCCTAAACCATATAATGTTTTTTATATTGCTTCAATGTTTAGATACGAACGACCACAGGCAGGTAGGCAACGTGAATTTCATCAGATTGGTGTAGAAAGTTTTGGCTCTGATAATGCCTTAGCAGATGTTGAAACGATAGTTTTAGCACATGATTTGCTTTCTACTTTAGGTATAAAAAAGTATGAGTTACATATTAACTCTTTAGGTAATGAAGCTGTCAGAACGGCTTATCGTCAAGCCTTAGTAGATTATTTTACTCCTATTAAAGATAAGTTATCTGATGATTCACAGCGTAGATTAAAAACTAATCCATTGAGAATATTAGATTCTAAAGATGAAGAAGATATAGAATTTGTAAGTAATGCACCGCGAATTAGAGATTACTTGGATGATGAATCTAAGAAAAATTTTGAATTTATCATTAGGACATTATCTGAACTAAAAATTGATTATGTGTTGGATGATGATTTGGTGCGTGGATTAGATTATTATACAGGTGTCATTTTTGAGTTTATGGTTGAAGACACTTCATTATGGCAGTCTAAGACTACCATTTTGGGTGGTGGTAGATATAACCATTTAGTTGAGGAATTTGATGGACCTAAAACACCAGCAGTTGGTTTTGGTATTGGTGAAGAAAGGTTAATGCTTGTATTAAAGGCTCAAAATCCTGAGCTATTAACTGATAGCAATATTGATTTTTATATTACCAATATTGGTGAAGAAACAATTACTAAAACTGTTGAAATAGCTAGAGAATTGAGAAAGCAAGGTCTCAAGGTTCAATATGATGTTGAACAAAAGAAGTTAAAAGCTCAATTTAAAAAAGCAGACAAAGCTAAAGCTAAGTATGTTATTACCTTAGGTGTTCAAGAAATTGAGGAGAATACATTAAATATTAAACGTCTTAGTGATGGTAAGAGTTATGCATTTAACATGGATGAGATTGCAAATGTAAATGATCTTTTGCAAAAATTGGAGAGATAATTATGGAAATGAGAACGGATTATTGTGGTAATATTACCAGCAAGTATGAAAATCAAAATGTGACTATCTACGGATGGGTCCAACGTGTTAGAAAATTAGGTAAATTAATTTTTATTGATTTGCGTGATCGAGAAGGTATTGTTCAGGTTGTTGTTAATCAAGATTCTGGTGATGCTTTAATGGATGTTGCTCAAAAGTTGGGCAATGAATATGTAGTCGAAGTACAAGGTAAAGTAGTTAGAAGATCGAATGTTAATAAGGAAATCAAAACTGGTGAAGTAGAAATTAATGCTACTAACATAGTTGTTTTGAATGAATCTAAGAATCCACCATTTGAAATTAAAGATGATGTAACAGCTGCTGAACAAACTCGTTTGAAGTATCGTTATTTAGATTTGCGTCGTCCATCTTTACAACATTCAATTATATTACGTTCAAAAATTTTGCACGCAATTCATGATTACTTCGATCAAGAGGGCTTCGTTTATATTGAAACTCCTACATTAGGTAAATCAACACCTGAAGGTGCTAGGGACTATTTAGTGCCTTCTCGTGTTTATCCTGGCAGTTTCTATGCTTTACCACAGTCACCACAATTATTTAAGCAGTTATTAATGGGTGCAGGCTTTGATAAATATTATCAAATTGCTCGTTGCTATCGTGATGAAGATTTGCGTGGTGATAGACAACCAGAATTTACGCAAGTAGACTTAGAAACCTCATTTTTGGATGAAAAAGGTGTTCAAACATATACTGAGGGATTACTTAAAAAAGTAATGAAAGATGTAATGGGGATTGATATAGTCACTCCAATTAAACGTATTACTTGGGATGAAGCCATGAATAAATATGGTTCTGATAAGCCAGATATTCGTTACGATATGCATTTACATGATTTAAGTGACATATTTAAAGATAGTGAATTTAAAGTATTTGCTGATACATTATCAAATGGCGGTGTCATAAAAGGAATTGCTGTAAAAGGTGGAGCTGAGGCATATTCACGCAAGAAAATAGAAGAAAAGCAAGAATATATTAAACGATACCACGCTAAAGGTATAGCATGGGTTAAATATGAAAATGGAGAATTCACTGGACCTATCGCAAGATTTTTAACTGAAAATCAAAAACGTGATTTGATATCTGAATTTGAACTGACTGGTGGAGAATTGATCACTATCATAGCAGACATTTGGAAAGTAGTTACAGATTCTCTAGATTATTTACGTAGGACATTTGCAAAAGAAACAGGCATTATACCTCAACATGAGTTTAAATTTGCTTGGGTTGTAGATTGGCCACTTTTTGAATATGATGAGGGTGATCAAAGATGGATTGCTGCACACCATCCATTTACTATGCCTGATGATAAAGGAATTGAATTGTTAGAGACCGAACCACATAAGGCACATGCTCGTTCATATGATATTGTATTAAATGGTTACGAATTAGGTGGAGGTTCGATTCGTATACATAAACGAGAAATTCAAGAAAAGATGTTTAAGGCTCTAGGATTTACTAAAGAACGTGCATATGAACAATTTGGATTTTTACTAGAAGCATTAGATATGGGATTTCCACCACATGCTGGTCTTGCTATAGGTTTGGATCGGTTTGCCATGTTATTAGCAGAAAAAGATAATATTCGTGATGTTATTGCCTTTCCAAAGAATGCTTCTGCCTCTGAACCAATGATGCATTCACCTGCACCAGTTGCTGATAAGCAATTAGCTGATTTAGGAATAAATGTTATGTCAGAGCATGTTGAAGCTAATGCTGAAATTGAAGCAAGATTGAAGAAAGAAGCTAATGATTTAGCCGACAAAAATCGTACTTGGTAAATTATCAAGCAAATCATTTGCATTTTTTAATTAAATCATTCAAAGTAAAAGTATTAGAAGAGAAGGATGGTTAATATTTAATGAAAAAAGATGTTGTTGTGTTAGTTGGCAGTTTGCGTGAACAATCTTATGCTCGAAAAATTGCTAAAAATGCTATTGATATGTTTAGCGATGAATTTTATGCAGAAATTGTTGAAATTCGTGACTTACCTTTGTATGATGCAGATTATGATGATATAAATAATACAAATAAGCCATTACCTGAGTCATATGTACAATTTAGAAAAAAGATTAAAGATGCTGCTGGAGTATTATTTGTTACTTCCGAAAATAATAGAACTATACCAGCCTGCTTAAAGAATGCAGTAGATGTTGCATCAAAACCTAAAGGCGATGTTGCGTGGACCAATACACCTGTAGCTGTAATTAGTCATTCTGTAGGTGCTATGGGAGGTTATAGTGCAAATAAAAATTTACGTTTAGCTCTTTCATATTTTACGATGCCTACAGTACAACAGCCAGAAGTATTTTTAGGACATTCTCCTGAGCTTTTAGATGAATCAGGCAAATTTAACAATGAAGCTACATTCAATTTTGTTAAAAAATATATTGAACAATTTGAAAAATTAATCAAGGATAATCCTAAGGATTAGAAAAATAAGTACTCATGTTGAGTACTTATTTTTTATGTCATCAAATTCTTTTTTAGTTAAAACTTGTTATTATAGCGTAATATCTTTAAACTAGTATTAAAAACAAAAAAGGGGTTATTTTGATATGGATCATTTTGAGCGCTTATCGAGAAGACACAATTTTATTTCCAAACTATCTGCAGCATTTTTTTATGCATTGGCTGTAGCAGTAGCCTTAAATTTCTTTTGGCATCCCGGTAAAATATACGCATCAGGAGTTACTGGATTTTCGCAAGTATTGGAATCTCTGTCTAGTCGGTATCTGCCATTTACACTAACTACATCGTCTATGTATTTTGTATTAAATATTCCACTATTTATTTTAGGTTGGTTGAAAATAGGGAAAAAATTTACTTTATTTACTATCATTGCAGTTATTTTGGCATCAATTATGATGAAATTAATTGCACCAATAAAGCTTAGTTATGATCCTATCATTTGTGCTATTTTTGGTGGTGTAGTTAATGGTGTTGGTACAGGTATTGCATTAAAATCTGGCATATCTACAGGTGGTATTGATGTTTTAGGCATAATTTTGAGAAGAAAGACTGGAAAAAGTTTTGGTCAAATAAATATCTTTTTCAATTTAATTATTGTAATATGTGCTGGATTTGTTTTTGGTTGGACACGTGCTTTATACACTGCTTTAAATATTTTTATCAATGGTCGTGTCATTGATGCAGTCTATACACAACATCAAAAAATGCAGGTAATTATTGTAACTGAGCATCCAACAGAGATTGTTGAACAGATTCAGGAAAAAATGCATAGGGGAATTACAATTCTACATGATGCAGAAGGTGCATATAGTCATAATGAAAAGACAGTGTTAATAACAATCATTGATAGGTATGATATGTATGATATTTATAATATTGTTTCCAAAAACGATCCATATGCATTTATGAGCATGAGTGAAGTATCTAAGATTTATGGTAGATTTATTGAGCAAAAACCAGTGTAAATAAAAACGGTGTATTCATTGAATATACCGTTTTTGTTATATAGATATTAACTATTTTGAAAAATTGTCAATTCCCAAATGTGACATGATTAATGCAGCTGTTTCTTCTATAGATCTATGTGCAACATTAATAACATAACATCCCAACTTATCATATAATTGTTTAGCTGAATTAAGTTCTGCATTAATAGAATCCATATTAGAATAAGTAGTATCTGGATTTAAACCATATGAAATCATTCTTTGACGTCTGATTTCATTTAAAACTTCTGGATCGTTAGTTAAACCAATAATTTTTTTAGGATCAACTTTATAAATTTCATCTGGAATATGTGTTTGTGGTACAAGTGGCAAGTTAGCAACTTTGATATTTCTATTTGCCAAGAATAGGGAAAGTGGTGTTTTAGAAGTTCTTGAAACACCAAGCAAAACAACATCAGCTTCCAAGAAACCTTTAGGATCTTTACCATCATCATACATTACAGCAAATTCCATTGCAGAAATACGATCGAAATAACGTTGCCCCATATGGTGTACAGCTCCAATAACATGTTTAGGGTCTTCCTTAGTTATTTCATGTATCTTATCAATAATGCCTGATAATAAGTCAACATGTTTCATATTATGTTCACGAGCAAATTTAATTATCATTAATTGCATTTCTTCATTCAGAAGAGTGAACGCAATCAGAACATTTTTATATTGCACTATTTCATTGAGAACGTTTTCTAATTTTTTAGTATCAGTTATAAAAGGATAGCGACGATAATTAAAAGTTGCATTAGGATATTGAACAGCCCCCGCTTGTACCATATTAAACGCTGTATCTCCAACTGCATCAGAAATGATAATTAAATTGACTTCGACTTTATCTTTATTGCACATAATTTTCACCTCAAGTTAATTTTAGCATAGAAAAACCATAAGAAAAAATCTTTATTTGCAATAATGTTAAGGCTTACATAAAAAGCCCAAAAAATGATAAAAAATAATTATTTCTATTGACCACCATAAGTGTCTTAGATATAATATATACTATATTGTTAGGCACAGTGTGTGCTAAGAAATGGAAGGAGGGATCTCACTATGGCAAAGACTATCGTTCATGAAAACGAGTCTATTGATGATGCTCTTCGTCGTTTCAAACGTTCCGTTTCTAGAAGTGGTACTTTACAAGAATACCGTAAACGTGAATTTTACGAGAAACCTAGTGTTCGTAGAAAATTGAAGTCCGAAGCTGCTCGTAAGCGTAGACATTATTAATATGATTGCTCTGGTAGGAATTTTTTCTATTCAGAGCTTTTTTTATCTAAAAAGTTTACAATGTGATTAGAATATATAAAGTTAGGAGATATAAAGATGACTTTAATTGAAAGTTTAATGAAAGATATGAAAGCTGCTATGAAAGCCCAAGATAAGGAGACACTTACTACTATTAGATCTTTAAAAGCAGCTGTTATGTATTACAAGATTAAGCAAGGACATGAATTAACTCCAGAAGATGAATTAACGGTTTTGGCTAGTGCTATTAAAATGCGCAAAGAATCTTTAGAAGAATTCAAAAAAGGAGGTAGAGAAGATTTAGTTGAACAAACTGAACACGAATTAGCTATTATTGCAAAATATATGCCAAAACAATTAAGTGAAACTGAATTAGAACAGGTAATTATAGAAACTATTTCAGAAGTTGGTGCGTCTGGTAAACAAGACTTTGGTAAAGTAATGAAAGTATTGATGCCTAAAATAAAGGGTAAAGCCGATGGTAAATTAGCTTCTGAAATTTTAAAGAAGAAATTAAGTTAGAATATGAGGGAATTTTGTGGTGATATCTAACAATGTAGTTACCTTTACTCCTAGCGATCCAAAAAATATTGTTAATTTGGTAGGAATTAATGATGCAAATCTTAAATTGCTTGAAGAAACTTATGATATTAGTATCGTTGAAAATGGCAATACAATTCAATTATCAGGTGATGAATCTACAGTTGCTAGTGCAGTAGCAGTATTAAATGCTCTAGATAAAGTTATTACAGATGGTATTATGATTTCAGCTACTGATGTAATTAGTGCTAGTAAAATGGCTGAAAAAGGTACTTTAGAATACTTTGGAGAGCTATATAATCAGGTATTAATTAGAGATTCTAAAAAACGACCAATCCGAGTAAAAAATATGGGGCAAAAACGCTATGTTGATGCTATTAGACAATATGATGTAGTTTTTGGAATGGGACCTGCAGGAACAGGCAAGACGTTTTTAGCGGTTGTCATGGCTATATCTGCTTTTAAAAAAGGTGAAGTATCTCGTATCATTGTTACTCGTCCTGCTGTAGAGGCAGGTGAATCATTAGGATTTTTGCCAGGAGATTTAAAAGAAAAGGTTGATCCATATTTACGCCCTATTTATGATTCGCTTTTTACGATTCTAGGTGTTGAAACAACTAGTCGGTTAATGGATCGTGGATTAATTGAAGTTGCTCCATTAGCATATATGCGAGGTAGAACATTAGATGACGCTTTTGTAATTCTGGATGAAGCACAAAATACGACACATGCACAAATGAAGATGTTTTTAACTAGATTAGGATTTAATTCTAAAATGGTTGTTAACGGTGATCAGACGCAGATTGATCTACCCGGGCGTGCTAGGAGTGGACTTTTAGAATCCGAAAAGATTTTAGCTAATGTTGAGCAAGTCAAATTTATTAAATTTAGTTTTAACGATGTTGTAAGGCATCCTGTTGTTGCTAAAATTGTAAAAGCATATGAAGAAGAGGAAAATCGATGACCGAGATAGATATATCCTTTAATGATGAAGTTGATTTTTTTAGTGATACTCGAAAAAATTGGAAAACTTGGATCGAGGAATTGATTTTAAGTGCCAAAAAGAATATCAAAAAAACTAATCGGCAAGAAATGAGTATAAATTTTGTTGATATTAACAAAATTCATGAGATAAATAAAAATTATCGTGGTAAAGATAGACCAACTGATGTAATTTCATTTGCCATTGAAGATGGAACAGATAATGACTTGTTTGCGCAGTTTATAGAAACACCAGATTTCGTTGAGGATATTGGTGATTTATTTATTTGCCCAGAAGTTGTTGAGAAGCATGCTACAGAATATGAGACGGGATTTTATAGAGAATTTGGTTATACTTTAGTTCATGGCTATTTACATTTAAATGGTTATGATCATATTAAAGATGATGAAGCTGAAGTGATGTTTGGGATTCAAAGTAAAGTGCTTGAAGAATATGGTCTGCCATTACATCCTGATCAGGAAACACATGGTAAACAAATACACTAATTAAGGGAAAATGATATGCAAAATAAAGAATATAAGTCAGGTTTCGTAGCTTTAGTTGGACGTCCAAATGTAGGAAAATCTACATTGTTGAATTATTTGGTTGGTGAGAAAGTTGCCATTATGTCTAATCAACCACAAACAACTCGTAATAAGATCTCAGGAATTTATACTAATGATAATGAGCAAATAATTTTTATAGATACTCCTGGTATCCATAAGCCGAAGAATAATTTGGATGATTTTATGGATAAATCATCTTATTCTGCATTGAATGATGTCGAAGCTGTATTATTTATGGTTGATCCTGAACCAGCAGGTAAGGGAGATATGTTTATTATTGATCTATTAAAGAATGTAGCTTGCCCTGTATTCTTAATAATTAATAAAATAGATACTGTTCACCCTGATAAATTACTACCTATAATCGATTCTTATAATAAATTAGTTAAGTTTGCGGAAATAATTCCAATATCAGCTCGTCAAGGTAATAATATCGATGATTTAATTAAAACATTAGTTAAATATTTACCACAGGGTCCTCATTATTATGATAGTGAGCAATTAACAGATAAGCCAGAATATTTTATAGTAGCTGAACTAATTAGGGAGCAGATTTTACAACTAACCCATGCAGAGGTACCTCATTCTGCGGCAGTATTAGTAGATAAGATGTCTGATTTTGATAAGGGAAAGCTACAAATATTTGCTACCATTTTTGTTGAAAAAGAAGGGCAAAAGGGCATTATTATTGGTAAAAATGGACAAATGCTCAAAAATATTGGTATGCATAGTAGAGTAGAGATTGAAAAATTATTAGGTGATAAAGTTAATTTACATCTTTGGATTAAAGTGCATAAAAATTGGCGATCTGATCCAGTATTTTTAAAGAAAATTGGTTATAATGTAAAGGATCTATAATTTGTGAGTAAAGAACTGATTGAAGTTTCAGGTTTAGTTTTTAAACAAAAAAAATATAAAGACTTTGATGTTTTATCCAAAATTATGACAGCGGAGAATGGCATCTTTACTTTATTGATAAAAGGCGGATTAAAACCAAAGTCACGTCTTTTACCTGCCACAATTAATTTTTCTTACGGAAATTATTTAATTAATACAAATTATTGCGGCTTAAGTGTTTTGAGAAATTACAAAGTTGTCCATCAATTAGAACATATCTATTTCGATTTTAAAGGAAATGCTTATGCAAATTATTTGTTGGATTTAGTGGATCATGCCTATGCGGATTATCAACCATTAGGAAAAAATTATTATTTAGTTTTTAATGCACTAGTGAAGATAAATGAAGGTATAGATAATGAAATTATATGTCAAATGGTAGAATTAAAATTGCTATCTGCCTTTGGTACAATGCCAGAGTTTAGGCATTGTGTTTTTTGTGATGCTAGCCAAGGTATATTCGATTTTTCTTTACAGTTGGGTGGCATTGTTTGTAAGAATCATTTTGGGAGTGCAAACACGAGGATGTGTTTAGATGCTAAAACCATGGGTCTTATTAGGACATTAGCCTTGATTGATATTCAGCAGCTTGGTCAAATAAATATTAGTGATAACCTGAAGCAGCAGAGTAGAAAATTTATAGATATTCTTTATGAACAATATTTAGATTTACACTTAAAGACCAAAAAGTATTTAAAAGAAGTTCTTTGAGTGGATTATATCTATTTTTTTAATGATATTAGTGTTAAAATATAGCATGTATTGGCAAGTGAAGGAATAGAAAAGTACTAATTAAGCGAATGTGGTTTGGTGTGAGCACATTTAGGAAAAGGCCCTTCAAAGCCATTAATTAAGTGCAGGAATTTTTTTGTCCTGAATTAGGGTGGAACCGCGAGATCTATCGTCCCTATGCAATTTTTTTTGCATAGGCTTTTTTTATAGCCTATGTTTGAGGAGATAATGTTATGGAAGAAAAATTGAATGTTCAAAATATGATTTTTAAGCTGGAACAGTTCTGGGCTTCTAAGGGCTGTATGATAATGCCTTCTTATGATGAGCAAAAAGGTGCTGGAACTATGAGCCCTTATACATTTTTAAGAGCCGTTGGCCCTGAGCCATGGGCAGCTTGTTATGTAGAACCTTCAAGAAGGCCTGCTGATGGAAGATATGGTAATAATCCTAATCGTTTATATCAACACCATCAATTTCAGGTTGTTATTAAGCCATCTCCTAAAGAAATTCAGCAATATTATTTGGATAGTTTGCGTATTTTAGGTATTGAACCTTTAGAGCATGATATTAGATTTGTTGAAGATAACTGGGCTAATCCTTCTATGGGATGTGCTGGTGTTGGTTGGGAAGTTTGGTTAGATGGCATGGAAGTATCGCAATTTACATATTTCCAAGTTGTAGGTGAATTAGACGTAAAACCTACCATGAGTGAAATAACATATGGTGTTGAAAGATTAGCATCATATATTCAAGATGTAAATTCTGTGTTTGATTTGGAATGGGCTGATGGTGTCATATATCGTGATATTTTTAAGCAACCTGAATATGAACATTCTAAATATGCTTTTGAAGCCAGCAATCAGGCGGAGTTATTAAAATTCTTTGACACATTCGAAGCTACAGCTAAGGAATTATTAAACCAACATTTGATACATCCAGCTTATGATTATATTCTCAAATGTAGTCATACATTTAACTTGTTGGATGCTAGGGGAGCTGTTTCAGTAACAGAGCGTGCAGGGTACTTAGCAAGAATTCGAACTTTAGCACATATGGCAGCTAAAGGTTTTGTGGAAGAAAGAGAAAAGCGTGGTTTTCCTCTTTTAAAACATCAAGAAGAAAGTAAGAAGGAAGATTAATATGACTAAAGATTACTTATTCGAAATTGGTACCGAAGAAATGCCTGCACATGTTGTTGCTAAAAGTGTTAAGCAATTAGCAGATCGTACAGGAAAGTTTTTGAAGGACAATGGCTTATCCTTTAAAAATATAAAAACATTTTCTACTCCTAGAAGATTAACAATTTTAGTTCAAGAATTAGCAGAAAAACAAGCTGATATTGATGAAATCAAAAAAGGCCCTTCTAAAAAAATTGCATTAGATAAAGATGGTAATTGGTCCAAGGCAGCTGAAGGCTTTGTTAGAGGCCAAAATATGTCTGTAGATGATATCTATTTTCAAAAAATAAAAGATGTCGAGTATGCATATATTCATGTTAAAAAAGAGGGCAAAAAAGCTACCGAAATTTTACTAGGTATGGATCAAATAGTAAAAGAATTAGCTTTTCCTACAAAAATGCGTTGGGGAAACTATGATTTAGAATTTGTTCGTCCAATTCACTGGATAGTATCATTATTTGGTAGTGAAATAATTCCAGTAAAAATTCTTGATATAGTAGCAGGTCGTAAAACATATGGACATCGCTTTTTGGGTGAAAGTCTCGTTTTAGCAACTAGTGATGATTATGAATCGGCTCTGAAAAGTCAATTTGTGATTGCGGATGCTAATCAACGTAAAAATATGATTTTATCGCAAATCAATTCGTTATGCGAAAAGAATAATTGGCAAGTTAAAATTGACAGTGGCTTATTAGAAGAAGTTACAAATTTAGTTGAATATCCAACTATTTTTTCGGGTTCATTTAATGAAAAATATTTAAATATTCCCAAAGAAGTATTAATTACATCTATGAAGGATAATCAAAGATATTTTGAAGTTTATGATCATGAGGGCACTTTAATTAATCATTTTATTGCCATCAGAAATGGAAATAGTGATTATTTAGATAATGTTATTGCTGGTAATGAAAAAGTTTTAGTAGCTAGATTAGATGATGCTCAATTTTTCTATGACGAAGATAAGAAATATCCGTTGTCACACTTTGTAGAAAAATTATCAAGCGTTTCATTCCATGACAAAATAGGTTCAATGGCTGAAAAAATGCTTCGTGTTAAGCTGATTGGTGAATATATAGGTAAAAAAATAAATCTATCCTCCAGTGAGCTAGCTGATTTTGATCGTGCAGCAGATATCTATAAATTTGACTTAGTTACTAATATGGTTGGTGAATTTGCTGAGTTGCAAGGTATTATGGGAACTCATTATGCAGAGTTAGCAGGAGAAAGAAAAGATGTATCACAAGCTATTAAAGAAAGCTATTTACCTTCAAGTGCTGATGGTGATTTACCAACTACCAAGATTGGTTCATTACTTTCTATAGCTGATAAGTTAGATACTATCATTGCCTTTTTCGGTGCTGGCATGATACCGAATTCTTCAAATGATCCATATGCCTTAAGAAGAAGTGCGTATGGTATTGTTCGAATTTTAATTAATCAATCATGGAATATTTCTATTGAAGATGCTTTGAAGGATATCATTGCTTTATTAAAAGGAAAGACAGTTGCAAAATTGCCTAATGATGAAGCAACGCAAGCTGAAATCTCAGACTTTATCATTAATCGTGTTAAACAATTATTACAAGTTAAAAAGTATTCATATGATGTTATCGATACAGTTTTAGCATCTAATCAACAAAATGTTGCAAATATTTTGTCGATTGCCGATATTTTGCAGGAAAACCACGATGATAGCAAATTTAAGAAAGTAGTAGAAAGTTTAACAAGAATTGCAAATATCTTGAAGAAAGCTGATTTTTCAGAAGCTGGTCAAATTAATCCAGATTTATTTGAAAACAATAGCGAAAAAGCATTGTACGATAAAATTAATTTGTTGTTAGATAAATCATTAGATGTAAAAACTCTATATAGCGAATTTGTGCAGCTACAACCTGTGATTGATGAGTATTTTGACAGCAATATGATCTTAGACAAGAATGAAGCTGTCAAAATAAATCGTTTATCGCAATTAAAACTTATTGATAAGCTAGCTTTGGAATTTGGTGATTTATCTAAATTAGTTATTAAATAGTTATAAAGAAGGTTAATTATGACAGGGCATATACCTAGTAATTTAATTGATGAAGTACGTAGTGCTGTCAATATCGTTGATATAATTAGTCAATATGTTTCTTTAACCAAAAAAGGTAAGGATTACGTTGGATTGTGCCCTTTTCATCAAGAAAAAACACCTTCATTCACCGTCAGTGAATCTAAGCAATTCTTTAAGTGCTTTGGATGTGGCAAGGGCGGTAACGTATTTAAATTTTTGATGGATAAAGAGAATATATCTTTTCCCGAAAGTGTAATATCTGTTGCCAAGATTGCACATATTACAATTCCTGGTGAATATAATAATGATGCGATCTATAAAAAAAATCCTATTAAACAAATTTATTCTGATGCAACAGAATTTTACCAACATATTTTGTTAACAACTAAATTAGGTGAAGTTGCATTAAAATATGTTCAAGAGAGGGAATTAACTAGTGAGATAATCTCTCATTTTAAGATAGGCTATGCACCAAAAGCAGATAACATTTTGTATATTTTTTTGAAACAAAAAAATTATTCTCAGGATCTATTGGAACAAAGCGGATTATTTATAAAGAATGAAAAAGGGAAATTATTGGATCGCTTTCGTGACAGATTGATGTTTCCATTGTGTGATGAATTAGGTGATCCGATTGCTTTTTCAGGTAGAAGAATTTCAAATGATAGTCAAATCGCCAAGTATGTGAATAGTCCAGAAACTCCATTATTTACCAAGTCTAAATTGCTTTATCACTTTTCAGAAGCCAAGCATGCGGTAAATGCTGAAAATCATTTGATTTTATATGAAGGATATATGGACGTAATAGCAGCTTATAAGTGTGGAATCAAAACTGGTGTCGCCTCAATGGGAACTAGTTTAACTTCACAACAAGTTTATATGTTGCGACGAGTAACACCGAATATAATAATTAATTATGATGGTGATGATCCAGGTCAACATGCTATGGAACGTGCGATTAAATTATTTAACTACCCTAATATGAATCTTGGCATCGTATCTTTACCGGAAAATTTAGATCCCGATGAATATGTAAAAAAATATGGTCCTGAAAAATATGTTAATGAAGTTAAAGCAGCAACTACTTCAACGGAATTTTTGTTACAAAGGATGGCCAAAAAGTATAATTTGTTTAATGATAGGGATAAGCTTGATTTTATTAATGAAAGCATCGCTCTAATCGCTAAAAATGATGACCCTATAGAAATTGACATTTATATCCAAAAATTGGCACAAAAGTTACAAGTATCTGTAGAATCATTGAAAGCTCGCCTATTACGTGAACAAAGAAAAATCCGAACTGCAATTAATCATCAAAAACAAATACAAGCCCTTTATCCAGCTGATGAAGTTACACCAAAACAATTAGATAATGTTCATGATTCTTCAGCTAGTTTTACTGAGCAAAAGCGATTATTGTTTTTATTTATACATAATGATAATGCTAGGCTTTATTTGTTGACAAAAAAATTTATTTTTCCTAATGAAAGTTATCAGCAATTAGCTGATTTATGGCTAAGTTATTTAGAAAAAAATCCGAATCCTAATATTTCCGGTTTTGCAGATTTTATTCCTAAAGACTTACAGAGTATAATTGTTAATATGGAATTAACTGATATGCCTTATACTTTTTCAGAAGGAGAAATTGATGACCAAATTGCTTCATTAATTAAACAAAAAACTATCTTGGAAATACAACGACTATATGATCAAATCAAGGTCGCACAGCAGAAGAATGATAGTCAATTAATAATTCAATTGACACAAAAGATTATAGAATTGAAAAGAAAGATTATTTGAGGAGGCTTATCATGGCAGAAAACAATACTACCAATAATGGAAATCAGAATTTACAAGCTTCAAAGGCTTCCACCACTACCCTTAGCCAAGTAGTTAAGAATATTATAAAAGAAGTTAAAACTAGCAAAGAAATAAAAGAGGATGATTTCGTAGCAAGAATGGTTAAGCCATATCAACTGGAAGGAAGAGCCATTGATCAATTAGTTCAAGAATTTGAAGATAATGGTATCTCTATTGTTGATAATGATGGTAACCCTTCTAATTTATCTTTGAAAAAGCAAAAAGATGTTGAAAAAGCTGAATTAAACGACATGACTGCACCTTCTAGCGTCCGCATGAATGATCCTGTGAGGATGTATCTAAAAGAAATTGGTCGTGTTCCATTACTTAATGCTGATCAAGAAATCGATTTAGCTAAAAGAATCGAGAACAATGATGATGAGGCTAAGCAGGAATTAGCTGAAGCAAATCTTAGATTAGTTGTTTCTATTGCAAAACGTTATGTAGGACGTGGCATGTCATTTCTAGATTTAATCCAAGAAGGTAATATGGGTTTAATGAAGGCAGTAGATAAATTCGATTATCGTTTAGGGTTTAAATTTTCAACATATGCTACATGGTGGATAAGACAGGCAATAACTCGTGCAATTGCTGATCAAGCTAGAACCATTAGAATTCCAGTCCATATGGTTGAAACTATTAATAAATTGATCAGAATTCAAAGACAGTTATTACAAGACTTAGGTAGAGAACCTACACCAGAAGAAATTGGTGCGGAAATGGATATGTCTACAGATAAGGTTAGGGAAATACTAAAGATAGCCCAAGAACCAGTATCTTTGGAAACTCCAATTGGTGAAGAAGATGATTCTCACTTAGGTGATTTCATTGAAGATAAAGATGCAACTTCACCAGAACAACATGCTTCTTATGAATTATTAAAGGAACAACTAGAGGAAGTTCTGGACACTTTGACTGATCGGGAAGAAAATGTTTTAAGATTGCGCTTTGGATTAAATGATGGTCGTACACGGACGTTAGAAGAAGTGGGACGTGTATTTGGTGTTACTCGGGAACGTATTCGTCAAATTGAGGCTAAAGCATTACGAAAATTGCGTCATCCAAGTAGATCTAATCAGTTAAAAGACTTTTTAGATTAAACAAAAAGAACTTACTTTTATGTAAGCTCTTTTTTGGTATTTTACATTCAGGAGTTAGTAATGGAAGAACGATTAAAACAGATAGCTTCATTAGTTGATGATCAGGCAAGAATAGCCGATATTGGTACCGATCATGCATATTTACCAATAGAATTAGTAAAAGATGCCAAAATATCTTTTGCTATAGCAAGTGATATTGCACAAGGTCCGCTAAATAATGCCAAAAAAGATATCTTAGCTGCAGGTTTAGTTAATCAAATCGAGACTAGATTAGGTTCTGGTTTATTAACGATACATCCTGAAGACAAGATTGATACAATTGTAATGGCAGGGATGGGTGGCACCTTAATGGTTAACCTACTAAATGCTTCGCCAACGCAATATCCGACATTGATTTTAGAACCCAATGTAGGGGAAGCAAATGTCCGTTTATGGTTGATGAATAATAATTATCGGATTTTAGCAGAAAAAATAATTGAAACGGCTGGCCATATTTATGAAATTATAAAAGCTGTAAAGAGTACTACAGCAGTTCCATTGACAGAAATGGAGATTAATTTTGGCCCAGTTTTGATGCAAAATAAAAACAAGGTTTTTTATAAAAAATGGTCAAATCAATTATTATTCCAACAAAAATTATTACATAATTTGAAAAAAGCTAAAGTTATTGATGATTTAAAAGTTAAGCAAGTTACAAAGTTAATTATGATGATTGGGGAAATGATTAAAGATGATGAAAGTTAAAGATATTATTACTATATTAAATAAAGCTTTTCCTGAAGATATTGCTAGTAAAAATGATCCTGTAGGACTACAATTAGGATCAATTAATAATACTGTTAGTAAAATAATGACTACTCTTGATGTTAGACCTGAAGTAGTAGATGAAGCTGTCAAAAACAAAGTGGATTTAATAATCAGTCATCATCCATTAATGTTTTTCCCTGCAAAAAATTTGGATTTTGCTAATCCTCAAAATGCGATGTACGCTAAGCTAATTGCAAATGGCATAACTGTATATTCGATTCATACAAATTCAGATAAGGCTCTGCATGGCTCTAGTGAGTGGCAAGCAGATCAATTAGAATTACACGACATTCAGCCTTTTTGCTTGGATGACGATTCGATTGCTATCGGGAGAAAAGGTAAATTGCCTGAGCCGATGACTGCCTACAAATTTGCCTATTATGTAAAGCAAAAAATGAATATCAAAATGGTGAGATTAATTACAGCTAATAATGAAAAGCTAATTAATAGTGTGGCTTTCATTTGTGGAGATGGTGGTAAATATTGGAGACAAGCTTTAATTGAAGGTGTAGATGCCTTTATTACAAGCGATATTTATTATCATGTTGGTCATGATATTATTTCATCAGGATTAACCGTAGTAGATCCAGGTCATTATACTGAAGAACTATTTAAATATAAAATAGCTGAGCAATTAAAAACTTGGTTAGCAAATGCAGATAGTTCTATTTCTATTATGGTTTCAAAAACTAATACTAATCCTTTTCAGGACTTATTTTAAAAAAGTGGGGGTTTATATTATGGAATATCCAACGTTATTACCAAGATTCTTAAAATATGTGAAAATTAATTCACGTTCAGACGAAAATAGTCAACGTTTTCCATCTACTGAAATTGAAGAAAAGTTTCAAAAGATTATTTTAAATGATTTGAAAGAATTGGGGCTACAATGTTATTACAATCAAAAGAGTGGTTGTGTAATCGCAACAATTGATAGCAATGTAGATTATGATGTACCTACCTTTGGATTACTGGCACACTGTGACACTGCCGATTTTGAATCAAATAATATTAATCCGCAAATAACTCATAACTATGATGGTGTATCTAAAATTAAATTAGGTGATACTGATTTTTATTTAGATCCTGCAATTTTTCCTCATTTAAAAAAATATAAAGGGCAGACAATTATTTCAACGTCAGGTGATACACTTTTAGGCGGTGATGATAAATGTGGCGTCTCAGAATTATTAACTTTTGCAGAGTATTTAGTAAATCATCCTGAAGAAAAACATGGTGAAATAAAACTTGCATTCACTCCTGATGAAGAGATTGGAACAGGAGCTAGTCATTTTGATGTAGAAGATTTTGGTGCTAAATTTGCTTATACGGTAGATGGTGAGGGACCTGGCAAATTAGATTGGGGTACTTTCTCAGCTGCTCAATTTTCACTTGATATCCAAGGAATTGATGTTCATCCTGCTCAAGCAAAAGATAAGATGATCAATGCTATTAAACTAGCAATTGATTTTCAAAATCAGTTGCCACAAAATGAAGTGCCAGAAAAAACAGCAGGTGAAGAAGGATTTTATCACTTATTAAAGTTTGAAGGAACAGTTGATCATGCACATTTAGAGTATATCATTCGTGATTTTAAGCGTGATAATTTGGAAAAACGTAAGGAATTGGTACAAAATATTGTCAACAAAATTAATGTCCAATTTGATCAAAAACGTGTAGTCCTTAAGATGGCAGACCAATATTATAATATGGCTGACGAATTAAAGAAGAATATGGAAGTCGTAGATTTAGCAAGAAATGCCTATAAAGCATTAGGATTAACTATCAATGAAGATCCTGTTAGAGGTGGTACAGATGGTTCGCAATTAACATATATGGGATTACCTTGCCCTAACTTATTTGCAGGAGAAGAAAATATGCATGGTAGATATGAATATACTGTTCTGGAATCAATGTGGTTGGCTGTGGATGTCTTAAGAAAAATAAATGAATTACATTTAAAAAAATACCAAAAATTAATTTAGTGAAACTTTTTTACCGATTTTAGGCAAACAAAAAATATTAAATTTAAATTTTGAATGAATAGAAGTACTGATATAACAATACTTCTATTTTTTTAAAATTAAAAATATTATAAATATAGTTTTGCACTAAGGTAATCAAATTGCATATGATGCGTGCTTTTTACTTTTATATCAACGATTGTACATTTTTTTCTGATAGACGTAACAAATATATTTATATGTGAAACAAAAAATGATATTGACAATAGATAGTATTGTACTATACTATCAATATAGTACAAGGCAATAATAGGAGCGTGGTATATTTAATATGAAATTTGAAGATAATCTACCAATTTATTATCAAATAGAGCAGCAGCTTTATTATGATATAGTTTTAGGAAAGCTACAGCCAGGTGAAAAGATGCCATCGGTGAGACAACTTGCACTAGATTTTACAGTTAATATCAATACTGCACAACATGTATTATCTAATATGCAAGATAAGGGAATTATTTATTCTAAACGTGGCTTAGGTTCATTTGTAACTGATGACGTTAATTTGATTTTAGTTTTAAAAGACGAAATTATCTCAAAAATGTTCTCTGATTTTTTGTCAAAAACTAAGAAAATAGGTTTATCAAATCAAGATACGATAGATAAATTACAGACTTTTGTTTTGAAAGAAGGTCCAAAAAATGAGTGAGATACTGAAAATCAGTAATTTGAATTATAAAAAAAACAACAAGATTTTAATCAACAATATCAACCTTACAGTAAATAAACCCGAAATAATTGGTTTATTGGGAGAAAATGGTGCAGGTAAGACAACGCTTTTTAGACTGATTGCAGGTCTAGGAAAAGGGTACACTGGCAGCATAGCAGTAGCCGGAGAAACTTCAATTGATAAAATCAAGGAAAATATATCTTTTAATGATAAATTAGATGCTTTTAATTTATACACCAAATTAAAAGAAATCAAAGATTTTTATGCTAAGTTTTATAAAGATTTCGAACTCGAAAAATTTGACAACATAATTTCGCTCTTGGACATAGATATGTCTAAAAGGTTAGGAGAATTATCTAAAGGTAAAAAAGAAGGCTTTATAGTAGCGTTATCCATTGCACGAACAGTCAAAATATACTTATTAGATGAACCTTTTTCTGGCATTGATCTCATGTCTCGAAAAAAAATACTACAATCTATTATCAAATGGTTGCCACAAGATGCAACAGTTTTCCTTTCTGATCATAATATAGAAGAAGTACATCAAATTATAGACAGAATTGTCCTAATTAAGGATAAAACGATTGTCGCTGATGAAACTGCAGAAAAAATCAGATCAAATGGTGAATCCATTGAAGAATTTTATCTAAAATTTTATTAATATAGGAGCTGATTATTATGTTTAACAAATTATTCTTTTACCTATTTAAGCAGAAAGCTAAAACCGTTTTATATTGCCTTTTATTGAATATCATATGTACAGTTGTTATTGCATTAACTGCAACTCATAAGATTGACTATTTAATTATTGTTTTTATCTCAACATCTTTCTTTATGAACTTAGGATTTTTAGTAAATTGTTCAGTGACTGCAAGTAAATTCCTTAAAAAACAAACTTACAGGTTGTTGCCTATTAAAGATGGTTATTTGTATCTAGCTAATACAGCATCTGACTTTCTAAATGGACTATTATTAATAGCAATAGAATCCATAATTGGTATATTAATAGTACATTTTATTAGTTTTAACTTCTCAAAAGTGTTAATTGGCTCATTTAAATTATCAGTAAATACAATGTCTATTGTACTTACTACCATCTCTATCTTGTTATTAAGCTCATTTATGTTATATTGCATGCTTATCACTTGTTTATTACTAACCAAAATATGTATGGACTTTTTACCTATCGTTTTGCAAAATATCCGTAAATTTATTAGTGTAATCATTTATATAATTATGTTATTAGTGTTTAGCCGCATCATAGAGTACTTTAAATCGTTATTATATAATGAGAATAATCAATCTACGTTAGTATTTTTTTACATAATAGGCATAATTATTATTATTGGTATTAACTACTTCATCTTTAACAAATATCATGAAGCTGATGTAAATAATTAAAAAAGATCTCGAAATTCGAACAAGGATTTCGAGGTTTTTATTATGTTCAGAAATAATTGCCAGCTGGTATAATGTGATTAACTATTTAATTTTTGGGGTGTAACAATGAAAAATAGTAAAAATTTCAACCTTTTTTTAATGGATGGAGAAGTTACAGGCAGAATAAAATGTACCTTATCGAATTGGACAGGTTTAGCATATAAAGTTCCAAGATCATATCTTGAAAAATGTAAGGATAGGCAGGATTTAAAGCAAAGTGGAGTATATTTTTTATTTGGCACGAATGATGACGGAGATAATGAAGTATATATTGGCCAAGCAGGGATACGAAAAAATGGTGAGGGAGTTTTATTTAGAGTAACAGAACACCTCAAAGATGAAATTTATTTTTCAGATGCAGTTATGTTAACTACTCAAAACAATTCATTTGGCCCTACAGAAATTTCATATTTAGAGAATAAATTTACCAATATGGCAATTGAAATAGATAGGTATCAAGTAAGAAATGAAAATGATCCAAACCCTGGAAATGTAACAGAAGAAAAAGAATCGGAGTTAGAAGATTTTATAGAGTATTCTAAAATGGTTCTTGGAGTTTTAGGATACAAGATTTTCGTTCCTATAGTAAACAAAGAATGGAAAAAAGAAGATAAAACAGATGATAACGAAATACTATATCTAAGTACTAAAACAAAAAAATCAGAAAAAAAGATAAATGCCAAATGCCAAAGAACAAGTGAAGGATTTGTTGTATTAAAAGATAGTATGATAGAGCTCATAGACTCAAAAAGCTTACCAAAGAGTATAAAAGAAATGCGAGATAAGTGTAAGGCTAACAATGAAATAATCGATGGAAAAATAACAAAAAACTATTTATTCAATAGTCCATCATATGCCGCAATGTTTGTACTTGGGATGAGTAGAAATGGAAAAACTGATTGGAAAACTAAAGGTGGAACTACATTAAAAGCACTAGAAGAAAATAAAATTCAATAAAACTTCAGCCTTAAGATGATAATCTTAAATATTATTAATTCTTATTTAAAATTAGCAAATATTATAAATACGAAGCCTTGAAATAGTAATCTTATTTGTTTGTAAACTCTGTCATTCAACGATGCACGCTAAGCGTGGCTTCCCGCACAGAGTTTGTTAAGAACTTCTTTAAGCAAATAGATATCAAGACCTCGCTTTTTGATGCGTTTGTAGTCCTTACGAAACTGGGATGTCGTTTTAAGTGGATGCATATAACCTAATCCTCTGTATTGAGTGCTTGAATAAACTCATCTGTAGTTTTATAGGATTTTGCTTGAATCTTACCGGACATGATGTCACGTGCTTCTTGCATTGCTAATGTTTCAGCATTAAATCTTGGTTTTCTGATCTTGAAAGGGAAACCACCTTCCATAATAGATGTACGCAAGAAAATATTGATGGCATCTGTTACAGAGATACCAAAGCTACCAAAAAGATCTTCAGCTTGTTGTTTAACTTCAGGTTCAATACGAACGTTAATGTTTGCAGTTTTAGCCATAATTTTGCACCTCCTACTACTTATATGGTACTTCAAAAGTGAAACAAATGAAGCCAAAATGATGTATTGCACCCTGAAAAAGCGATTATCCTGATGAAATACGAGCAAGCGAAACAGGCTCTTTATGATTACTTGGAATTATACGTTGCAAAAGCAATAGAAAATAAAACTTGCTATATACAACAATTTCTTGCAATATGGGTATGACGAAGATAAGATTTATAAAGAAGTAGAAGACATCTTTAACATTATGGAAAGGCAACAGGAATATGATCAGTAGAACTGCGTTGATTGGTGGTATTGAGGTTAAGATAACTAAAAAAGCAACTCTAAAAAATCTCTATATTAGAATAAATCCGCCAAAAGGCAATGTTACGATAAGTGCACCGCTGCATTATCCTGATGATGACATCAGCTTATTTGTGCTAAAAAAACTACCTGAAATCAATGCAGTTCGAGCAAGAATGCGTTCACAGTCAAGACAAACAAAACGAGAATTTATTTCAGGCGAGAGCCATTATTTATGGGGCAAACCATATCGTCTTGATGTGGCAGTTGGTACTAAAAAATACAGTATTGAAAAAATGCCGAATAAGATATTATTTTCAGTTCCTAAAGGAGCAAGTACGGCAAATAAAGAAAAAGTATTTAATGAATGGTATCGTAGCGAGTTAAAAAGAGTCCTACAAAGTTTGATTCCAATCGTCGAAAAACGCATGAATCTTAGTGCCAATGAGTATCGCGTCAAGAACATGAGAACAAGGTGGGGTACGTGCAACATTGATAAAAAACGCATATGGATCAATCTTCAGCTTGCCAAAAAGCCAATTGAATGTCTTGAATATGTCTTGGTGCATGAAATGGTTCATTTGCTGGAAGCAGATCATACGCATAAGTTTCACGCTCTTGTTGGCAAATATTATCCTACATGGAAAGATGCCAAGAAGACATTAGAAAAGATGCCTCTGGATTATTTAAAATAATAACAACCGCATACAAAAAATCCTACCTTGTGCATGTGCATCTGTAGGATTTTTAATTATTGATATATGCACTAAATAATGATAATATACACTAGAAAAATTGTTATGAAATTACGCATAGATCAATATTTGCTAGAAAAGGTGGAAGGTTCTGTAAGGCTTTACACTGCACGCTCAATGATATTATGGACTTTATAGCGGAGGATGATAAGTATGGTGAATCTATCACAAGAAAAGCGTAAGCGAATGATAGCGTTTTTAAAGAAAATAAAAGAAGAGCATAAGGACGATGATGAAACTCTTATTGCTCTGGATGAGATTGAGAATGAACTCAACTCAAAGAAATACGGTCTTGTTTGGTAAAAACACGAAGAAAAAGTTGACCGTATGATGCAAGACAATATACCTGTGTTCACTGAAGTAAAAGAACGTGAAATTAAAGCAAAGGATGAAAACTCTTATAACTTTCTACTGGAAGGTGACAACCTGCATAGTTTGAAGTTACTTGAGAAAACACATGCGGGAAAGATTGATGTAATCTATATTGATCCACCTTATAACACGGGCAATAAGGACTTTATTTATGATGATTCATTTGTAGATAAAACAGATGGTTATTCACACTCTAAGTGGCTCTCTTTTATGAGTGAACGATTAGAGATAGCAAAGCTATTGCTTTCTGAGGAGGGTGTTATCTTCATTTCTATTGACGATCATGAGCAAGCACAGTTAAAATTGTTATGTGACAGTGTTTTTGGAGCAGACAATTTCATTGCAGAAAGCATAGATGCATCTAACTCATCAAAAAACAATTCTAACTATATAGCAGTAAACCATGAGTATTTACTATGCTATGCCAAAAATATTTCAGGAGTTAAAAAAGGATGGCTTGTTAAGAAAAATCAAATCGACGAATTTGAAAGACGAGCAAAAACATTACTTAACATGAACCTTTCTCCTGAGAAAATACATAATGAATTATTGCAGTTGGTAAAGTATCCATGTTTTTATGATTTTGACCATTACACATATGTAGACCAGCATGGAGTGTATGGCACTTTTGAACCTGGTGGTGTTAAAAATGGTAACTTTGATACAGAAATCCTCCACCCAATTACGGGAAAACCGTGTGTGAAACCAAGTGGTGGCTGGCGTTATAGTGAAGCCACTCTGCAAGAGCTCGTTAAAAAGGATGGAATTAATTTTGGAAAGGATGAAACGGTAATACCTCGCATAAAACGATATTTACATGACTATCCTATGCAGGTTCCGAAATCAACACTCTTTTTTGATTCGCAAGCCACCACTAAATGGCTTAAAAGAGAAAACATAGCATTTGATTTTCCTAAATCAATTGACTATATCAAGCATATTTTATCTTATACGCAAGATAATTCTGCCACCGTCTTCGACTTTTTCGTCGGATTTCGTGTCATAATAATGACACAGGCAAATAGTCAAGTAAATATAAGGGTTTTAGAGCTTCTACCAAAGTTTAAAATCAAAAAAATGAATCGTTGGTGTGCTGTTTAGAGCAGTTATTACGAAAATAAATGTTGTAAACAGTACATCAGCATAAAGGAGGAACTCACATGTCTAAGGCAAAAAAAGACACGATTGAAGCAAAAGGTTTTGCTATTCAAATTTATACTGAAGACTTTAAAAACGACTATATAAGTCTAACAGATATAGCTAAGTATAAAAATACTGATGATCCGAGGTTTGTTATTCAGAACTGGATGAGAAACAGAAATACGTTGGAATTTATCGGACTATGGGAAGTTCTGAACAATGAAAATTTTAACCGTGTGCAATTCGACACGTTTAGAAATGAGGCAGGACTTAATAGATTTACAATGACACCACAAAAATGGATTGATTCTACAAATGCTATTGGCATAATTTCAAAGTCTGGAAGATATGGTGGGACATATGCACATTATGATATAGCAATGGAATTCGCTTCATGGATTTCACCAGAATTTAAGTTATATATTATTCAAGACTATAAGAGACTTAAGTCAGATGAAAATTCAAGGATGTCACTGGGATGGAATCTGAATAGGGAGATTTCAAAGCTTAATTATAAAATTCATACGGATGCAATCAAAGAATATCTCTTAAAGGATCTTACCAAAGAACAGTTATCTTATAAGTATGCAAGTGAAGCCGATATGCTCAATGTTGCTTTATTTAACAAAAGAGCAAAACAGTGGCGTGAAGAAAATCCTGACTTAAAGGGTAATATGAGAGACTATGCAAGTCTTAATGAGTTACTTGTACTTGCAAATATGGAAAGCTATAATGCGGTTCTTATTGGTAAAGGTATGGAACAAAAAGAAAGAATGATAGAACTAAGAAAGCTTGCCAGAACTCAACTTATGTCAATTGAAAAGTTGAACAATACAGGTATTAAGAGCTTAGAAGATAAGTCAAAGAAATAGAGAGCTATGTTATGAGATGAGCATTGAAAATTATCTTATTTCCAATAATATTGCTCTTGTCGATACTAATTGCTTTTCTAAAATTTATTATAAAAGTTAGTGGAATGATAATATCTTTTCTAGTGTTTATCGGAGCAGTAGCATGCTTTATACAAAATGATATGGTAACTGGAATGGTAGCATTACTACTAGCTTTCTTAATCAGTCCTTATGGACTACCTAAAATTGCACTGTGGATTACAGCATACCTTGAAGTAGGGAAAGATACATTAAGGGAAATATAAGAGATATAAGACGATGGAATATAAATCTATCGTCTTTTTCTATGCCTAAATTTAAGAGAAAGGAGGCGATAGTATGAGTATGTATTTGTTTGATGAACAGCCTATACTAGCAAATAAGGCGTTAGCCAGAGAATTAGGCTTAAATGAAGCTCTTGTGCTTCAACAAATAAATTACTGGATTGAAATAAACAAGAAGTCTGGCAACAATTATCATGATGGCAAGTATTGGACATATAACTCAATAAGAGCATGGCAAGAAAAAGATTTCGATTATTTAAGTGTTGATACAGTTAAACGAACTTTTTCTAAGATTGAAAAAGCGGGCTATCTTTTAGTTGAAACTATAATAAAGATCCTAGAGATAAAACGAAGTGGTACACAATAAATGAAAATAAATTAGAAGAACTTTATCTTGAACTAAATCAAAGAAAACAAGAGAAAGAAAAGTATTAGAAGAGGACAAAATCAACCAATGCAATGAGGTATTTAGCACTGATGCATTTGATGAAAATCAACCAGTGCATTATGGTAACTTGCATGAACCACCATTACCAGAGATTACTACAAATAATTCATCAAAGATTACTTCATATATTTCTACAGAGAATTCCTCCCACCTACCCATCTGTGAAAGAGATCTGTTTTATTTAAGGGACGGAATGGAGGAAGGATGCAAAAAAATAAAATCATATAAATCTTGTCTATAAGAATTAAGAGAAAGTACAGGGTATAACGAACACATGAAGCTAGGTAATAAGATTATTGCTAAAACCTTTGATGAAATAATTAAAGTTTTAGCTGATGTTATGCTATTAAATGTAGAAGATACTGTAACAATAAATCAAACAAAATTACCAGCAAATGTTGTTCAAGAGCGATTTAGGGAACTATATTCTTCGCATATGGAGTATCTTGTAAATGCTTTATCAGAGAATGAATCAAAAATAAGAAATGTAAGAGCATTTATTTTAACGGCAGCATATAATGCACCAAGCAATATGGATACCTATTATACAGCACTTGTTAGTTATGATATGAGGGAAGGAGGTTACTGATGATAAATGAAGAAATTTCTAATAGAGTAGTTAATATTGAAGTTAATGTCTTAAAAGCAACATATCAAGAAATATTGAGTCAAGTAAAGAAGTTGCAACAGAGATCAAAACAACATGGTGGCTTAGATAAACTTATCAAGGCTGAGGGAATGAGGTCAAACTCAAAGATAGGGTTAAGAAAGGTCAGCTTGAAGAAATCAATGTTAAAGATAGTGAATTAAAAGAACTAAAAAAAGAATTGAATAAACATGGTGTTAAATTCTCAGTGATGAAAGATAAGGAAAGAGGGACACATTCAGTATTCTTCCAAGCAAAAGATACAAAGGTTATGAATAAAGCTTTTCAAAATGTGCTTTCAAATATTGATAAGAAAGAGAAAAATAAGGAGTCAATTCACAAGAACATAGAAAAATTTAAAGAGTTGGCAAAGAATACTATTTCTAAAGACAAAGTCAAGAATAAACAAAAGGAGCAGAGCCTATGATAGATAAGATACTAAAGGACATCAAAGGCTTATTTAAGGTGCAAGATAAGGCAAAGTTTTTCAAGCGGAACATTCCCTATCTTGCATTTTTCTATGTTGGTAATATTTTTGCTCACCATGTAAGAGCATATACTGGTGGCGATGTGATAGACAAAATCTTTCAGGGAATATTAGAGCTTAATACCATGAGCTTTATTCTGAGTATTCATGGGACTGATATTTTAATGGGCGTGGGAGTAACAGTTTTAATTAAATTTATAGTCTATACAAAAGGTAAAAATGCAAAAAAGTTCAGACAGGGAAAAGAGTATGGCTCAGCAAGATGGGGAACGAGAAAAGATATAGAGCCTTATGTTGATGAAAAGTTCCAAAATAATATCTTACTTACCCAAACTGAGCGATTAACCATGAATAGAAGACCGGCAAATCCAAAGTATGCAATAAACAAAAATGTCTTGCTTATAGGTGGTTCAGGCTCCGGAAAGACGAAATTCTATGTAAAACCGAATTTAATGCAAATGCACTCGTCATATTGCGTAACAGATCCAAAAGGAACGATAGTCATTGAGTGTGGGAAGATGCTTGAAGATAATGGCTATGAGATAAAAATCTTAAATACCATCAACTTCAAAAAGAGTATGAAGTACAATCCATTCGCCTATCTTAGAAGTGAAAAAGACATACTCAAATTGGTACAGACAATCATTGCAAACACCAAGGGAGAGGGCGAAAAAGCAGGTGAAGATTTTTGGGTCAAAGCCGAAAAACTTTACTATACAGCTCTTATTGGATATATCTTCTATGAAGCTCCAAGAGAAGAAAAGAACTTTGCAACATTACTGGATATGATAGACGCTTCAGAAGTCAGAGAAGATGATGAAACATACATGAATCCCATTGATAGGCTATTTGAAGCATTGGAAAAGAAAGAGCCTAATCATTTTTCAGTCAAGCAATATAAAAAGTACAAACTTGCTGCGGGAAAAACAGCTAAGTCTATTCTTATTTCATGTGGTGCAAGACTTGCTCCATTTGATATACAGGAACTTAGGGACTTAATGAAAGAAGATGAACTGGAGCTTGATACACTCGGAGATAGAAAGACAGCACTCTTTGTTATTATTTCTGATACAGATGATACATTTACCTTTGTAGTGTCAATTATGTACTCGCAACTCTTTAACCTACTTTGTGATAAGGCAGATGATGAATATGGTGGAAGATTACCTGTTCATGTAAGGTGTCTGCTTGATGAGTTTGCCAATATCGGTTTAATTCCCAAATTTGAGAAGCTCATTGCAACAATCAGAAGTAGAGAAATATCCGCAAGCATTATCTTGCAGGCACAATCTCAGCTAAAGGCAATTTACAAGGATAATGCTGATACCATTACTGTGATAGCACCTTATTTCTTGGCGGAAAGGAGAAAACAACACTTAAAGAGCTCTTTTCCTGTCTTTTGGTAATTGAGTCCATAACTATTGGCATTGTAGCGTGTCTCAGAAGTGTTATATAGGTCGATAGTTTCTTTACCCAGTGTTTCGGAAAGCTGATGAGCCAAGACGAGATAACGGTTATGGATGGCAGTAAATGTATTTTTCAGCTTCGAGGTGTCAGACCGTTTCTATCAGACAAATTCGATATTACAAAGCACAAGAATTATAAGCTACTTGAAGATTCTGATAAAAAGAATGTGTTTGATATTGAAGACTATATCAAGAGAAAAGGCAAAGTTAAGCTTAATAGAAATACAGTAATTACAAGATTGTAATATTTTTCTGTTATAGCTTTATGTGATAGGGGTAAATTTGGTATAATAGAACAAATTAGAATTTGTAGAAATACTTGGTAATAATGGTGGTGCAATTGAAACAATTTGAAAATCTTGTTTGCAGATGTAATGTCGCCTATTTTATCGTAAGGATAAATATATAAAAGATTCATTCTATAATATTTTGCGGTCATGGGGTAGTTTAGGAGGGGTGTTATGAGAACATTATATATAATCGGAAATGGGTTTGATTTACATTTTAACTTGAAAACTAAAACGGATAATTTTGAAAATTACCTTAAAAATCAGACTATATATAACGGAGTCGATAACGCATCTGATGTGTTTAATAGCTATGGAGTAAATTGGTACGAATATGAGCAATCTCTAAATGATATTGACTTAGATGAAATTGAATCTCAAAATGAAATTAAACCAGACTACTTGTCTGATCGAGAATCTGATCGAGACGGTGGCATAGTGAATATGCAAATGTATGTAGGTAGTCTTAGTGAAGCTATACGGTCGGCTTTAGAGCAAATGGTGATTTCTGCAAATGAAGATGCATTGGTTTTAAGTGAAGACTTCTTAGCTCCAAAATTATTCGAAGTTGGAGATGCCATATTGACCTTCAACTATACATCTACAATAGAAATTCTTTTCGAAGTGCCAGACTCAGTGCCAATATTCCATATTCATGGTTGTTACAAACAAGGTACACCATTGGTGTTTGGTTATAGAAATAATCAAAATAGCTATGTCAAAACATGGCCAGATATGGATGAGGATAATTGGGATTATTATGTTGCCCAACAAAGAGAGGTCGTATATGATTTTTATAGTAGTTTGGAGAAGAAGCTTGAAATCGATAAATTGGTATCTTTTTTGTTGAAATGTGGGAAAATGGACAGGGTAGTTGTCTTGGGACATTCAATGAGTCCTGTTGATTATGAATATATGGAAAAAGTAGATGCAACCCTCAATCCTCGTATTTGGGAGATATCATATTACAACGAAAATGATATTCATCGCGTACAATCACAGGGATATTCTTTTCAACAGAAAATGATATTTAAGAATATGGATATGATACTTAACAGATCATGACAACTATAATGAATGTTTTTGGTGTAATAGCGGAAATCTTGCATAATTTACTTCGTACGGGGTGAAAACTGTAGGATTTTTGTGCTTTCAGAGATTGTGACGTATATAAATAAAGGTAGAGTTATTTATACATAGACAAGACAGTCACTTTGATGTCACTATGTAAGTTGAGACTATAAAATTATTTCCAGATAGACACATACCAGTTTGTCTAATTAAATACAAAACACAAAGACGATAGAAAAATCAAAAATCTATCGTCTTTTTTCATGCCTATTTTCAATTTATATTGCGATCAATAAATAGGAAAAACTCGTAGAGAAGCTAACTAGTATTTCAAATGCCTCTCACTAATATATACACGACAAAATGATAGTTCCCTTAAATATGTTACAGAAAGTAAAGGAGAAAAGATGATAAGGATAAGAAGCCCTACCTAAAAGACAACTAAATATACAAATACTTGGCGATTGGAGTTAACTTTTCAGTCGCTTTTTTAATGGGTGTAAAAAATGAAGTAGAATATCTAACCAATGCTTATCGTGAGTATACATCAGGATATGCGACAAGTATTATTCGTTCAACATCTGAGATGCTCTTTGAGAAATATTGCGAAGCAAAGGATGATATTGAATGGATTTATAAAAATGGAGATACAGGTCAACAATATTTCTCTATTGTCTATATTGATGGATTGCAACATCAATGGCTCTTTTATGCTGACTATATTGTCAAAAAGAAAGATGGCAGCATCTGGGTTATTGAAACTAAAGGTGGGGAAGCTCATGGACAAGATAAAAATATAGATATACAGATTGAAAACAAATTCAATGCCTTTAAGAAGTACGCACAAGCTAAAAATCTTAACTGGGGCTTTGTGCGAGATAAAGATGATGAGCTTTATATTAACAATACTGTATTTGCCGAAGATATGGCAGATGATAGTTGGAAACCGCTATCTGAGGAATTTTAATATGTAGAAGTGCACTACACATACATTTTTACATATAAAATAATAACAACCGCATACAAAAAATCCTACCTATGCATGTGCATCTGGTAGGATTTTTATTTTTTAATTCTTTTCGATATATTGTAAAATACGATTCATATCATCGTCTGATATGTTATTATTGCCAGTAGTTTTCAATTGATGGATTTTTTCAACTGATATGTGACTTTTAAAGGCTAAAGTATTATCTGTTAAATTATGCTGCAACTCATAATTGATAATAAGATCTGCTATATTTTGGTTAAGCATTAATATCCACCTCACTTATTTGAATATTTGTATTTTGTTGATAGGGAAATAACGTAATTTAACTTCCCCAACGATATCCTTTTTCTTAATAAATCCGATAATTCTAGAATCTTTAGATATATTTCTATGATCTCCCATAACAAAATATGAATTTTTAGGTACTCGTGAGACATTAAACAGCTTCTTAAGGCTAAAATTGTTAGTATACAATTGACCTTTAGGTAATGAATTTTTATATTCATCTAAATATTTTTCACGTAATGGTTTACCATTGATATAAGTGATATCATTTTTGGATGAGACAGTATCACCAGGCATTCCAATAATTCTTTTAATATAAAATGCTCCAGGATTATCTGGTGCTTTCAAAATAACTACATCACCACGTTGTAAATTAGTATGTCTTACAGCGATTAATCTATCATTATTTTCAAAAGTTGGTTGCATAGAAAGACCAGATACTGATTCATTTGCTAATACAAATGTAAATAATAGGTAATAACATCCTAAAAAAATGGCTGATAAAAAGATAACTTGTAAACAACTTTTGTAAAAAGGAACTGCCTTTGGCTCTTCTTTTTGATTGTTTGAGGCGTGCTTTGCTTGATAATTATTCATTAAATGACTCCTAACTAAGTTAATATATATATTATAACTTTTTTTTAGGCAATTGAATGTTAAAATCTAACTATGGAGAAAATAAAAATGACTAGCTATTTAAATAAAATGATATCTTTAGTTGAAGAACTGCATTTACCGTTTGTTGATGAACAGGTGCTAGAAATAAAATTTATTATTAAGTGTCTTGATGCTAAAATACCTCTACCTAGTGCACCTAATATGTTGGGAATTGAACCTGATGTGATGGATTTTTATAAGGAAAAACTTAGTGCAATAGATTATCAAAAATTAGAACTAGTTAATCAATTATTAAATAACTTTCGGAGCTATATTTCCAGAAAATATGGCGTCTGGTCATTAGCGAATTTAAATACAGCCAAAGAAATTGTTGATAAATATAATGTTCATAGTATTTTAGAGATTATGGCTGGTAATGCTTATTGGTCGGCTACATTTAGTAAATTGGGAGTAAAAGCAATTGCTACGGATAATTTGGAGTGGGCTAAGGGATCATGTACTGGTGATTTATTATTCTTTCCAGTCAAAAAATTATCTGCTGTTGATGCTATACATAAATATAGGGATGTTGATATAATAATTTGTTGCTGGGCTCCTAATTTTGGCTCGGCTGATATGGATATTATAGAGGCTTATAATACAATTCAGGGTAAAAAACCTAAGTTGCTATTTTTAGGGGAAAAGAATGGTGCTACCAATACAGCTAGATTTTGGAAATCTGCTAAATTTAAGAAAAGCTGCGAATTAAATAGTATCAATCATACTATTTCGTCATTTGACTTTATTGATGAGAGGTTTTTTGAAATTAAATAACATGAAAAAATTTTTATTAATCGTAACAATATTTTTAGCATTCGTAGGACTTGCATTTACTATATCGATCAAGCAATCACAAAATGCCGATATAATTTTAACTAATAATGGTCTTAGTTCATCTTATTGTGTCTATCAGCCAAAATTAAAATTAAAAATCCGCAAGCTTTTACAATATTTAGACAAGAATTGTAAGTCGAGCAAACTCCAAGTACAATTAAAATCAAAATATGATGCCGATGAAATCTTGGTTTGGGCAAACTATAATATCAAAGGACAACCTGTAATAGGTGATAATTCTAGATATTTTAATAAAGCAGAATTTCAAGGCAATGTAACATTTGCAGTTATTTCGGCACATACACCATTAGCAAATATTGTGACGTCGCAGAATAATCGTTACTTAAAATATGAAGGACAATACATTTCGATTATTGGACAATTAAAAGCCAATGATCAAAGTGAGATACAACAATCTGCATATTATTTAACTACTGGTATCCAGCAACAAACCGGTAATAATAACTTAAATAATTACAAAATTATTATTGATGGCTTGAATAAAAAGCAGGCCAAAAAAGTAGGACACTTTTTGAAAGCAAAAGCCATATGGGTAAATTTTGCTCAAACATATAACTTAAAACATAGAATAAATCCTACAAAAAAATTAGTGTTTGGAATTATTTGTATACTATTTATATGGGGAATAAGTGCTATGATTGCCTATAACTTTCATGTTAATAGACGAGATCTAGCAATGAAAAAAGGTAAGCATTCAATGATAGTGAATATCTTACAATTTAATATAATCAATTTTATCATGATATGTATAATCTACTTCATCGTTCCTATGGTTTGGTTTTATAGTAATTCAAGTGCAGTATTAAAATTATTTATATTCATATTTATTATTCAATCTGCTATATACGACGGTATAATATTTTTTTGCCAAAAAAGGAGGCAATAATGTATAAAATTCCAACAGAATTTATTGATAAATTTACCCACCTTTTAGGTGAAAAACATGCTTCAGAATTAATGTCGGCTTATCAAGAAAATCCTAAAAAAGGGTTCAGACTAAATCCGCTAAAGTATGATTATACTAATGTTAAATATAATTTAGATCATCAAATTCCCTATATAGATAATGGCTATTATGGCGAAATAAGCGGAAATGATAGTGAATGGATTGGTGGTTATGTGTATTCACAAGATCCATCTGCGATGTATCCTGCTACCATAGCTGATATTAAGCCCGGAGAATATGTTTTAGATTTATGTGCAGCACCTGGAGGCAAGTCTACAATTATTGCTAGCAAGCTAAAAAATGAAGGTGTACTCGTAGCAAATGAAATATCAAGCAAGCGGGCAAAAGAATTAAGAGAAAATTTGGAAAAGTGGGGAACAAGTAATGTCATTATTACTAATGAATCACCCGAAAGACTAGTAAAGAAGTTCAAAAATTTCTTTGATACTATCATTGTCGATGCTCCATGTTCAGGTGAGGGGATGTTTAGAAAAAGTGACGATGCTATTAAATATTGGTCACAAGAATATGTCTTAACTTGTCAAGCTCGCCAACAAAATATTCTTAATTGTGCAGTAGATATGCTTAAAAATAATGGTAAATTGGTATATTCAACTTGTACATATTCACCTGAAGAAGATGAACAAATTGTATCCTGGATGATGAAGGAAAAAAATTTAAAAATACAAACTATACCTAAGAGCCAAGGGATTTCTGATGGGCATCCCGAATGGACAATTGAAAAATTTAATGACATACAAAAAACGGCTAGGTTTTGGATACAAGATAAAATCGGTGAAGGGCAATTTGCTGCTCTTTTGAAAAAAGAGACAGCTCAATGTACTGATTCCAATTTAGATATGATAACACCACCAAGCAAAAAGATACGATCTAATATCAAAAATCGAATCCAAGTAATTAGTAAAGATGAGTTTAAATTGATTAATGATATTTTGCATCAATTTAATTTGCCACTTTATTTAAGTAAACAGTTAGATAGAGCAATCAATAAAAATAATCATATAGTGATACCAGCACTTTCTGATGAGAAATTAAAGTCACTTCATATTATTAGTAATGGGATTGAATTGGGTATATTAAAGAAAAATAGATTTGAGCCGTCTCATCAATTAGTTTATATTTTAGCTCAAGTTAAGCAAAATAACGTATATAATATCACGAATGAATCTGATTTTAAAAAGTATTTACATGGTGAAACTTTGCAAGTTGAGCATCCCATTACGTATGGTTACGTATTAGTTGCATTTGAACACCATATTTTTAGTTTTGGCAAAATTGGAAAAGATAGTATTTTAAAGAATTATTACCCGAAATGGCTACGCAGATAAAAAAAGTTTGTACTTTTATATAAGTACAAACTTTTTATATTTGATTCAAAAAATTAGTTAGTTCCAGTGATAAATAATATTTAACTTTTTTTACATCGTCTAATTTATTTATTCCAAATAATGCCATCAAGGTAACTAATTGATATTTTAACTTTTGGATTTCGCTAATAAGAGCGGTACCATTTTTATCTTGCATAGATAAATGTAGAAAATGGTTAGCAATTCCAACATACTTGGCACCTAAAACCAGACTCTTGAAAATATTAATGCTACTATTGATACCACCCGAAGCAATAAAATTTACATGAGATATTTCCTGAAGGTTACTCAACAGGGATTTTACTGTCGATAAGCCTAGATCATCTAAAAACAAATTATCTTTATTAGCAGTCCGTTGATTTTCTATATGTACAAAATTTGTACCACCCATACCACCAACATCAAAATAATTGATTCCTAGTTTGGCTAATTTTTTGACACTAAAGGGATCTAAACCCATACCAACTTCCTTAATGATTAGTGGAACATTAATAAGCTGCTGGATTTCTAGAATATTATCTAGCCAGTGAAAATCACGATCTCCTTCGGTCATAGCTGCTTCTTGAACTGCATTCAAATGAATTTGCAATGCATCAGCTTGTAATTCTTTGATTATCTGTTCGGCCACTTTTGGTTTAGTTAAAGGATTAATATTAGCTAAAAGAATCCCAGTTGGATTTATCTCTCTAGCTATCACAAAACTTTTTAATTGCTCAGGTTCTTTTTCTAAAATGCTAGCAGAACCTAAAGCCATCGCAATATTTTCCTCTTTAGCACAGAACGCTAGCCGACGATTGATTTCATAACTTTCATCACTGCCGCCAGTCATGGCTTCAATAAAGAATGGTGCACTAGCAATCTTATGGAAAAAAGTAGTTTTAATCGAATCAGAAGATATTTTGCTTTCTGGTAGGGCAGGGCGTATAAGATTAATACCAGAAAAATCGGCATCAGGATGGGGTAGATAATATTTATTTGCTAAATCAATATGATCTTTCTTTCTTTGTGAACGCTGTGACATATAGTTATTACCTCACTTGATAGAATGAATTACAAAATCTAAGGGCTTAATATCATTAAGAATCCACATTTCTTTTAATTTGCTGATATTCGTAGAGCTATCTGCAATAACAATACCGCAGTCGCCATTACCAGCTCCTGATGTTTTAGCTGCTCCATTATATTTTTCTGCAATTTCAATTAAAGTTGTTAGTTTAGGGATTTCAATTGAAATATTATTCATCCTAGCAAAGTTAGCTAAAATCTTACGATTTTCTCTGATATGTTCTTGAATAGTTTTAATATCGCCTGCATTAAAGGCAGCAATCATCTCAGAAACACAAATCCTTGAATCATTAAGAAATTGGTTATATTTTTCCTTAATAAATTTTTTCTTGGCATTAGTTTGATCAACTAATTGAGCTGTAGAAGCTGGCTGTTTACTCCAACCGATTAAAAGTTTCAATTCTTTAGGTGGAGTTAAGAGCTTGATATCCAAACCAGGCCATTGTTCTTTAACTATCTTGCTAAGCTTATTATTTTTTAGTTCGTCTTTAAGCCACTGCTTATCAAATGTTTGATATGCTAACCAACCACCATAAACACTGGCGGCAATATCTCCAGCAGATCCATTTCCCTGAACAGTGTAATGTGCAATAGCCGAAAGTTTAAATATCAGAGATTTATCTAGCTCTATCCCATAAAAGTGCAAAATTGCCTTTACAGTTGCTACGGTTACTGCTGCAGAAGAACCCAATCCAAATTTTTTTCCGTCAGGAGAATCTAATTCAGAATTGATGTGCAAATCATAAATAGCTAATGTAATACCTTTTTCTAAACAATACATTTCAGTAAATTTAATAGCGGATAAAATGTATTCGAAAGGATTATCTCGATTATTGATAATCATCTTATTACCACGACGAGACCAATAAATGCAATTTTGAGAATACTGTTTTGAGTGGATCACTCCCGTCGAACCCTGGCTTTTATTAATAGAAACTGTTACAAATTCATTTAATGCAACTAAAATAGCGGGACAATGTTGCTCTAATACTGCATATTCACCTGCAATATACAATTTTCCAGGAGCTTTTTCTGTAATCAATAATAATTCCTCTAATCATCACAATTAATTATTTGAACACCTGGTCCAAATTTTGACTTTATTATTTTAACACTATCTAAGGTATTATGAATAGCTTTACAAATATCTTCTACGTTTTTATCTTGACATAATATTTTTACATTAGGTCCAGCATCTATAGTGTAGTAGCATTCTATGCCATTCTTTCTTAAATTGCGAACTAAATTCATGATAGTAATAGTTGTAGGTTGAAAATATGAAAAACTTTGCATAGCGGTTAAATTTAAGCTATGCATTTCGTTTGCAGATAACTCACTAAGTTCACCTAAACGTGTAAAATTATTATTTTTGATAGCTGATTCCATTTCAGAAATTTCTTGTTTATTGCGATTTAGCCAAGTCTGATAAAAAGGGGAAGTCTGGGCTATTTTCATCCCACAAGTAGAAGAAATATCTTTTTGACTTACATCTAATTCGACTGCTAACATCGTAAGATCCATTTGAGGATGTTCATTTATTGGAAAAGCAAATGAAGTTTGATCATCATAACCTTTTTGCCATTCAACAAAACCACCAAAAATAGATCTAGTAGCAGAACCGGACCCAAGTCTTGCAATACGTGATAATTCCTGCCGATTCAGATTCAAGTTATAGCTAGCAGCAAAACTAGTTGCTAATGCAGCAAAACCAGATGCTGAAGATGCTAATCCAGCGGCAGTAGGAACATGATTTTCAGTTTTTATACAAAAATGATCGTTGAAACCATATATATCCTGTAATTTTTTAACATAATTAATAATTCTGTAACTGGCTTGGTCATTAACTGCTTTTCCATTCATAATGACCATATCGTTTGCTAAATCAACATTATGTGTAAATTCAGTTTCTGTATAAAAAGCATCTAGTGTCATAGATATACTTGACATCAAAGGGATCTTTAATGAACTATCAGCTTTGCCCCAGTACTTAATTAAGGCAATATTAGTATGAGCACGTGCAATTATTTTCATATAAAATATCCTAACTAAATTTCTTCAATCCAATAATTTTCATAATTATTTATAGCAAGTTGAGCAATACTAGATGCAACTTCTTGATTCGGACATAAAGCTATCACAATACCTCCTAAACCGCCACCTGATAATTTACAACCATAGGCACCATTTTTGTTAGCGATGTTACATAAATTATTGATACGAGTCGTAGATAGGCCAAAGTTTGCAAGAATATCTTGAGCTTCATTAAAGATAGTTCCTACCATTGGTGCATCTTTTTTAAACCAATAATCTTTTGTTTGATCCGCTAAATAACCTAATTTATCAATAGCTTCTTTTTTAGCAATATCGTGTTCTATTTGATATTTAACAGATGATACAGCTTCTTTAGTATTACCTAATTCACCAGTATCCATAATTAAAAGGGTAGCACCTAATTTTTCAGATAAAACTTTTGGTCCCATATTTTTGTTGAAAAACACTAAATAATCAGACTGTACTGTAGCTGCATCCAGACCTGAAGCCTTACCATGATTAATAGTTTCAGCCTCATTAGTGATATCAGTAATTTCTTCAGCTGTCATCTTTAGTGCAAAATATTCATTTAAAGCTTTAGCAGTACCCAATGCTACAACAGCACTTGATCCCAATCCTCTCTCCATCGGTATTTCTCCAGTATATGTAATTTTGATCGAGCAGGGGGTAGGTATTTTTGATAAGATCTTTTTGACAACATGCTTTAAGCCATTATACTCTGCAGGTGCAGTTAAATATGGTCCTTGATATCTTAATGTATCCATCCAAATTCCATCATGATAAGCTTCCACGCTAGTATCAATATTTAATGCATGAATAGGCAAAGCCATCGCATCTTTTCCATAAACTACAGAATGTTCACCAATTAAAATTACTTTTCCATGAGTTTTTACTACTACTTTTCTTTTATTCATAATTTTTCTATATTCACCTTTCTATAATCAAAGTATATGCTAAAATACCGAATGAGGAGATTAAATATATGATAAATATAATAACTAGTACACAGGCATATGATTTACAAAATGAAATTTTAAATATGGCTGTAAAGACATATCTAAATAATAAAACCAAAAAGACATTTGTTATTGTACCAAATCATGTTAAGTTTACAACAGAAATAGCTACTTTGAAAAAAATAGCTAACATCAATAAGCAAGATAGCGTATCAGTAACAAATTTACAAGTATTATCCTTTTCGCGACTTGCTTGGTATTTTTTGCGTAATCAAAAAATAGCTTTACCAGAAATCATTGATGATGCTACTAGCTTAATGATTTTAGAAAAGATAGTCAAAAATAAAAAAGATGAATTACTACTCTTCAATAATTTTAATAATGGTAGTTTGAAGCAAATTTATGAGTCAATTATTTTAATTCATCAAGGAAATGTAGATTTGAATTCGATTAGTCATGAAACAGTCACTGAAGAGACGAGTAGGAAATTACATGACTTACAAATAATATATGACGAATTTATCCAGATGCTTGGTGATCATTTTACTACCAAAGATGGTATTCAATTAATATTAAAGACAGTATTGGACAAAAAGTTGTCAATTGATAATATGAATTTCTTTTTCTGCGGTTTTTCATATTTTTCATTATCAGAATTAAATATTGTCAAAATAATAGCTAAAAAAGCCCACTTGAGTGTATTTGCTTTCAAAACAAAGGATGCTCAAATTAATGATAAAGTGATGGAAGGCGATTATGATTACATCGTTCAAAGTACTATTGCTAAGTTAATTAATTTTTTTAACGTAAACTCATTAAAATTTTCTACTAAAGAATATGGCTATAATATCAATTTAAATAATAAGGAAAAACTCAATGCTATTTGGACTGGAAATATTCCGCAACAAGGATTGGATTTAACAAACTATGTGCATTTAATTAAAGCTGATTCACGTTATGCAGAAATTAATTTTGTAGCTCAGACTATTTATCAGCAAGTTGTCTTTAATCATTACCGATATAAAGACTTTTTGGTTTTAGCACCTAATTTAAGTGAATATGAAACATATTTAACGCCAATTTTTAGCCAAAACAATATTTCAATGTTTAATGACTTACAAAAGCAAATGAAATTTCATCCCTTAGTGGTTATGATTGAAAATATTGCTGATATTAATGATATGGGATTTAAAACACAAGATATAATAACTATATTGAAGACAAGGCTGTTAATTCCAGAATGGTATACAGATGATATAAAATTTATAGCTGATGTTGATTTATTAGAAAATTTTGTTTTAGCTCATAATATCAACCATCAATTATGGAAAAAGAGTTTTTATGACTTTGTTGACAATAATATCAGTCATTTAGACCAAATCAATGAAAAAGTTGAAAAGTTAGATAAATTAAGACAATTCATCATTGAAAATATAGATAATTTGATTACTCAATTACATAAACTTACCAATGTACAAGAAGCTGTGACATTATTTTGGAACTTTTTATTAAAGAACAAAATAAATAAAAAACTCGAAAAATGGCGTAATACTGCTATTAACAACGGAGATTTGCAACTTGCTCAACAGCCTGAACAAATCTGGGCACTTTTGAACAAGCTACTGAAAGACTACGTTTTGATTGCCGAAGAATTTAATACTGAGAATTTTTTTGATATTCTTATTTCAGGATTTAGTGAAGCTAACTTTTCTCAAATACCATCAGTTTTGGATGCAGTAACAGTTTCAGAAATTGGAATGGTGCAAAATAATTCATTCAAACAGGTATTTATTATTGGAGCTGTAAATAATTCATTACCTAAAATTCAAAATAAACCTGGATTTTTAAATATCGAGAATATTAATGAACTTAATAATTCAATAGCTGATGAGCAACAGTATATTGAGAATAATCAAGAAGTAAACAATTTAGATCAAACTTATCAATTTGGTGATGTATTAAGTTTAGCTAGTGATGGTGTATATATATCGTACCCAATTATCAATGTATCCAATGAAAAAATGGAAGCTTCGATTTTTTACCAAGATATTAAAAATACACTTAATCTGACAGAATATGTACAACATGATTTACCTGAAAATCAACAACAGTTATTATCATTCATTACTACGCCTCAAGCTAGTTTAGGGTATATAGTTTATTTAAAAAATAAAACTAATGATGATATTAGTAACTTGCTAGCTTTGACACCATCTAATCAAGCTCTTTTATTTGACAATGTCATTCAAGCAAGTTCATTTAAAAATAAGCCTGTTAACTTAACTCCAGCGTTAGCACAAGAACTATATGGCAATAATATCAATATTTCCATTTCTCAATTAGAGACATTTTATGCTAATTCATATGAATATTTTTTAACTTACGGTCTACATTTACATAAACGTTTTGAAAATGAATTAACAAATATCCAATCAGGTAACTATTACCATGAAACCATGGATAGATTAGTTAAATATCTAAAGCAGCATAAGTTGGATTTTGCAGAGCTCACTAAAGAAAAAATATCTGTCATTTTAGCTAATATTCAGGATGAATTAAAAACAAAGGGATCTTATAGAGAATTATTAGGTGATCCCTTTAATGAATTTTTATTTAAGTGCTTAGATAGGACAACCAAAAAAGTTGTCAATTATTGGCATCAAAATATGTGTCAAACTAAATTTTCCCCATTATATTCTGAATTAAGTTTTGGAAATAAGGAGTATATTGCAGGATTATCATACCAATTTATAGACAAACAACAGAAAACACATCATATAAGCCTCAGAGGAAAAATAGATCGAGTAGATCTTTTAAAAGATTGTGATAATGAAATCTTACAATTGATTGACTATAAATCATCTGCTAAGAAATTCGATTTTAATTTATTTAAGAACGGAATTTCGATGCAAATGTTGTCATATTTATCAGTTTTGCAGGATAATAGTCATATTTTCTCAACTAATCCAGTTAATATATTTGGTGCATTTTATCAAACGATGACACAAAAAGTTGAACATCTAAATAATAAAGCAAATATTTCCAGCTCATTTGTTACAAAACGGACACCTGATGAATCAGTTAATAAGCTCAAATATAATGGTTTATTTATTTTGGATGATGATCTTAATATTAGTCAAATTGATGCTAATTTAGATACACCATCCACATATTCCAAATTATATTCGAATTTAAGAATCAATAAAGACAATAATCTAATTTCTGCGAATGGTATCAGTCGAAATGATTTCAGTTTACTAGAACGATACAATAAATTATTAATTATTAATGCTGCCAAATCTATTTTAAATGGTGATATCAAATTAAATCCGTACAAATATGCTGATACAACTCCTCTAACTTTTTCTGACTATAATGATATTTACTTTTTTGATGATATGTTACCAGAAAATAATTACCATCATATTTTAAAGGCGGATAAAAAAACAATTATCAGTGAGATCGTTGATGAGATAGAAAGGAATAAAACTAATGACTAGTTTTACAAAAGAACAAGAAAAAGCCATTTATGACAGTAATATCGATATTTTGGTATCAGCATCAGCAGGATCAGGTAAGACTACAGTTCTAGTTGAACGAGTAATTGAAAAGATATTACACCATCAATCTATAGAAAACTTATTAATCATTACATTTACTAAAGCTGCGGCTAGTGAAATGAAATTGAGAATAAAAAATGCTATCAAAAATAAAATTAAAGAACAACCAGATAATTTGTTCTTAAAACAACAATTAGCCAAAGTAGATATTGCAAATATTTCGACTATAGATTCTTTTTGCCTAGAAGTAATACGTAAATTTTATTATGTAATTAATTTAGATCCTAATTTTTCAATAATGACAGATGATACACAATTATCATTACTAAAAGAAAAGGCTTTATTGAATACAGAAAAATATTTTTTTGAAAATAAGGATCAAGAATTCATAGATTTTTATAATAACTTTGCAGGAGATAGAGAAGTTGAGGCGGCAAGATCAATGCTCTTGGAACTATATTATGTTACCTTAGCTCAACCAAACTATGAAGCATTTTTAAAGAGATTAGATTTTTTCTATCAAATAGATATCAATAAAAATGACATTATTTCTTCCAACTTGTGGCAAGAAAAAATTAAGCCATTGCTTTTGACCAATTTGCAAAATATCATCAATAAAATTAGCCAGTACATAGCTGAGGCGGAACATAATTTTAATGATTTGAATAAGTTGATCGAACAATTAAATCTGTTCATGAAATCACTTAACTATTTACTTGCAGGTATTGAGCAAAATTTAAATTATGATGAAATTAGATCAAGGTTTAGTAATTGCAAATTCGTAGGTCGTTTAAGACGAAGTTCTAACTGGGATGAATCATCTACAAATTTATATCAAGAAATTTCTGAATTCAAAGCTAAGTGTCAAGATCAATTAAAAAAACTCTTTGCTAGTTTTTTTATAACGGATGAAAAAGAACAACTAGAACTTTTAGCAAAAGCTCAAAAATTAGTTAAGACCATTTCTAAAGTAGAACTTACATTTATTAATGAATTTGGCAAATTAAAGCGAAAAAATAATATCATTGATTTCAATGATATGGAACAATTCGCGTATAAAATTTTAACTTCTAATTCAAATAATTCAGATTTAGCACGAAGTTATTACCAAAATAAATTTTCAGAAATTCTCGTTGATGAATACCAGGATGTTAACGAATTACAAGAGCAAATTATTCAAGTTATCAAAGAAAAAGGTAAAAACAATTTATTTATGGTAGGGGATGTAAAGCAATCTATTTATGGATTTAGACAAGCTCAACCTCATTTGTTTTTGCAAAAATATCATCAATTTAGCAATGAAGTACAAAGTGAACGTATCATTTTGTCTGACAATTTTCGCTCAAGTAAAAATGTTACACAAATAGTTAATAATATTTTTGATGCATTACTGACTGAGAACTTTGGTGGAATCAATTACCAAAAAGAAGGTCGCCTACAATATGGTGCTACATATTATCCTGATGATTTGGGAACATCTACAGAATTTATTTTTTCAACTTCAAATGATGATAAACCATCAATTGCTGATGAGGAGGAAGAAGTTAATGATCTTGATGAAATAAATTTAGTAATTACTAGAATCAAAAAATTATTTAAAGATGATTATCAAGTATATGATGTCCATTCCAAATTAAAGCGATCAATCAAATTTTCTGATATAGCTATATTAACAAGGACTAAGAGTGAAAATTTGAAGCTCTTTCAAGCTTTTGCCAATGCTAAATTACCACTGTTTGTTAGTGATATTCAGAATTATTTTAAAGCGTTTGAATTGGTTATAATTACTAACTATCTAAAAATAATTGATAACCCTCAGCAAGATATACCATTAGTTTCTGTGATGCGATCACCACTATATGGTTTTACAGAGCCTGAATTTGCAAAAATCAGAATTGCCTCACGATCAACTTCTTTTTATGATGCTATTATTAATTATATTCAAACCTCTGATGATGAATTAAGCATTAAGTGCAACAATTTTATCAATGAACTATCACACTTTAGAAATTTTTCGATTGATCATAGAATTTCTGAATTAATATGCGATATTTTTCAAAATACACATATTATCGAACTAGTTTCTGGGATGGTAAATGGGCCACAACGTCGGGTTAATTTGGAATCACTTTATGAAAGGGCACAAGCCTTTGAAACATCAGGCTTTAAAGGTTTATACCAATTTATTAATTTCATTAAAAGAATGCAAAAAAATAAATACGATTTTTCGCAACCTTTATCAAGCAAAGATGCTCAAGATGCCATTAAATTGATGACGATACATGGATCAAAAGGTTTGGAATTTCCAATTGTATTTTTAATAGGTCTCAATCATAAATATCAACAAGCAGATACCACTAATAATTACGTAATTACAACTAAAAGTGGCTTAGGATTAACTATAACTACAGCAGATTATAGAATTGATTCCTTAGTTAAGAGCTACTGTAATTTTGAAAAAAAATTGCAGAATTTAGAAGAAGAAATTCGAATTTTATACGTCGGATTGACCCGTGCTAAACAAAAGTTAATTATGGTATCTACAATGGCTAATGAAAAAATAATACCTGATTTTCAAAATCAATTAGATGCTCATAACCAGCTACCTTTTATTGATAAAAGTAATGCTATATCGCCTATGTCATTTTTAGGACCTGAATTATTTGCTCATCAAGTTAATACTTTATGCTTAAGCGATATTGATAGGGAACTTGATAAAGAAGATAAAGTACACTATATCCAAGTTATGCAATTAAAGTCACAACCAAGTACCCAGATATCAAATAAGTCTCGTTCTGACATTAGTGATAAATTATTGGCTACTGTAAAAATACTTTATAATTTTAATTATCCTTTTCAAGCTGCTACTACAACTACATCATATCAAGCAGTTTCTGAAATCAAAAAAGCCTTTGAATATCCAAATGATAAAGAATCAGATAATTCCAAATTAATTAATTCTGCAAATAAATATTTAATGCCAATAAGTGATAAACCTGCATTTTTAAAGAAAGCCAATTTTACAGGAGCTGAAATTGGAACAGCTATGCATTTGTTATTGCAGTATTATGATTATACAATAGAGTATAGCCCCACAAATGTGGATGACTTAATTGAAAATTTGGTCTTACAAAATAAATTAAATCCTGATATCATCCCTCATCTTTCTAAACATGATATTAATTGGTTCGTAACTTCAAATTTTGCTAAAGCATTTTGGGAAAAAAGCGATAATTTATATCGAGAAATAGAATTTTCTAGTTTGATATCTGCTAATAATTTATTTCATAATTTTAATGACGTTAATGATAAAATACTGGTTCATGGTACAATTGATGGATATTTTATAGATGATGATGGTATTATTTTATTCGACTATAAAACAGATTTTGTAGATAGATCCAATTTGGAACTAGCTATTAATAATCTCAAGAAAAAATATGCTGGTCAATTAAGTTTATATGCATCAGCATTGAATAATTTATCAGATAAAAAAGTTAAAGCGAAATATTTAATTTTATTAAGTATAAACAAAATAGTTAAAGTTGATTAAGTCTTTAGGGAGGAATGGATATAATGGTGAGTAGAGCATTCGAACATGATGTTTTTGCTGTAGTGGATCTTGAAACTACTGGCACTCAAATTAAACAACACGATCGAATTATTCAATTTGGGTGTGCGATTATTAAAGATAGAAAAATAACAAAAACATATTCTTTTTTAATAAATCCTGAAAAGACCATTCCTCGAGCTGTAGAAAATTTAACTGGTATTAGTAACCAAGAAGCATCTAAAGCACAGACATTTTCTTTTTATGCAAAAAAAATTCAAGAAATATTGGAAAATACAATCTTTGTAGCTCACAATATTAACTTTGACTTACCTTTTCTAAATTATGAACTAATAAACGCAGGCTTATCACCATTTGCTGGTAAAGCTATTGATACAGTTGAATTAGCACAAATTGCTTTTCCAACAATACCATCCTATAAGTTGCAAGATATAACTAGTACTTTACATATTAAACATGCTAATCCGCATAGAGCTGATTCTGATGCACTAGTAACAGCCAAAATGCTATTAAAGATAATTGATAAAATAGAAATGTTGCCCACTGCAACTTTGAATTCATTGACTTCTATGTCAAAAGGATTATTGAGAAACACATATTATATATTTTCACAAGTTAGTACTTATGCTCGTCAAGAAAAGCGACCATTAAATAATGATCTTATCCAAATAAAAAATATCGTAATTAAAAAACAAGATAAGATTTTAGGAAAAGAAAAAGTTAAAAATATAGCATTTCCTAAAAGTGATCTTGAAAAAAGAAAACTATTTAAACATTTCATCAAATTTAGGAGAGGTCAAGTTTCTCTAATTAATCGAATACATGAATTCGTTATCAATGATAGTGAAAATAACTTGATAGTAGAAGCTCCTAGTGGTAGTGGAAAAACTTTTGCGTATTTAATGGCCTTTGCATATAATCTATATTCAAGTCGAAAGTTAGTAATTGCTGTTCCAACTAAAATCTTACAAAGACAACTGATTTCGCAAGAAATTAAGCAACTACTAAAGATCACAAATTTAGATTTGAACGCTGAAGAAGTGAAGTCTAGTAGACACTATTTAGATTTAGATGGTTTTTTCAATTCTATTTATCAAACAAGTAGTGATAGACAGACATTAATATTACAAATGTCAATATTAGTTTGGCTAACTAGCACTGAAACTGGTGATTTAGATGAATTACAATTAACTAATTATGATGCTCAAATCTTTAATCAAATTACACACCCTGGGGATGCAAGAGTAGGTACCACTTTTTCTGATTACGATTTTTGGAATCTGGTACGTTCTAAACAAGAACAAGCTGATATTTTAGTGACTAATCATGCATATTTGGCCAATAATTACAGTGATTCAATCTGGGGACAAAATCCTTTTTTGGTAATTGATGAAGCACATAGATTTATTGATAATTTTAACAATTCTCGTAGCAATAGCCTCCAATTCGAATCTTTTTGGGGTGCATGTACCCATCTGCAAAATATTTTATTTTATGATAAAAATTGTATTGATAATCGTTTTAGCAATGATTCACGATATAACATTTATTTAGAAAATCTTAAATATGCAATTGTTGATTTAATCCATCAAATCAATCAAATACAGACCGAATTATTTGCTAGGATAGCTTACAGCCAATCTAGAGTAGATAAAGGTAATAATCGGGTAGATGTGATATTTAATGGTAGTGAGTTATTTTCAGATGTAGCAACATTTAAACAGTTATTTAATTTATTGCAAAACAAAATAGAAGTGGTTAGGAAAAATACTAATGAAATATTATTTTTGTTATATGAACAAGAAAATAATATTGTAAATACTGATGAAGCAAATATTTTAGAATTACAAGAATCAATTGACCGCTTTGACTATTATTCTGAACAAATATATATATTACTTGATCAATTAAATACGAAACTATCTTTGGAAGAAGAAGGCTATGTTTTACAAATTAGCAATATAAATGATCCATTAACTACTAATATCAACTGGCTAATGGTTAATTCAGTATCTGAAATCAGCTTATTGTATTCTTACTTTACAAAGAAGCTATTTATATCTGCTACGATGTCTCAAAATAATAATTTTGATTACATTAAACAAGACCTATTTTTAGCAAATGATACTAATTCTTATTTAGCAAAGAATACCTTTGATTTTAGCAAAAGGTTAAATATTATCGGATTAAAAGATTCGCAAGTAGCTAGTGATCCAAATTCAGCGGAATTTACTGATTTTATCGCTAAATTTATTGCACACTCAGTTCAAAAAATGGATCATATCCTTGTATTATTTACTAATTTAGATACAATCAAAGAAGTATTTCTGCAAATCCAAACAGCCAATGAACTTAAAGATTTTGAAATTTTAGCACAAGGATTAACAGGATCTAATGAAAGACTAGCAAAACGATTTTCTATTGCCAAACGTTCCATTCTTTTGGGTGCTAATAGTTTTTGGGAAGGGATAGATTTCAAAAATTGTAATATCAATCTAGTGGTTGTTACGAAATTGCCTTTCGAATCTCCTGATCAGGCCGATATAAAATTACGTGAGCAAAAATTAAGAAATATCATGACACCTTCTCAGATTTTCGAAAATAGTACTTTACCACGAGCTATTATCAGATTTAAACAGGGGTGTGGCAGATTAATCAGAAATGAGTATGACAAAGGCACTTTAGTTATATTGGATCAACGTTTATGGTTAAAAAATTATGGAATAAAATTTGTAGAAAACGTACCAGTTACTGTAGAATACAAGACATTTAAAGATTTACAGAAGGCTTTGAGCAAAGATAAATGATAAATAAAATCGATATTAAATTTAAAATTAAAAAAGCAATTATTATATGCATCAGTACATTGTTATTAATTAGTTTAATAACATGCTTATTCTTTTTTATTAGTGGACATTCTAAGCGAAAAGCTGCCCAAAATGCTATTAAAATAGCATTAAATAAAACACCGATTACTAAAATAGATGAAGTTTATCATTTAAGTAGAGATATTACTAGCGATAGCGTATCGGGTAGAGATAAACATAATCATCGCTATTATTTTGTATATATTCCATCGAAAAAGAAAGCATATTATTATTCAGCAAAAGAGGGGATGAATAAAGCAAAAATATCTTCATTATTTGAGTATTTACATCCTAATCAAAATACATATAAAATAAACTTTGGCTGGTATAAGGACTTACCAGTTTGGGAAATATCATATAAAAAAAATAATGGTAATTATGGCTATGCAATATATAGCTTTAAGACTGGTAAGGAAATTTTTTTCGTTGATAATATATAAACGATATTTTTCTTAACTTTAATTAATATTTTAAGTATAATAGTTATAGTATATTCAAAAAGGTTGGTTAATGATGACAAAATTAATTTCGATTAAAGATGCGCCAAAATATGTAGATCAAGAGGTCAAGATGCATGTTTGGCTTACAGATAAAAGATCAAGTGGTAAGATAATGTTCTTACAATTTAGAGATGGTACAGCATTTTTTCAAGCAGTATTGTTAAAGAAAAATGTTTCAGAAGAATTATTTGAACAAGCTAAAAACTTACGTCAAGAAGCAAGTTTATATGTAACAGGAACAATCAATAAAGATGAGCGATCACATTTTGGTTATGAATTGCAAATTTCAGATTTTCAAGTTGTAACCAATAATGATGGTTATCCAATAGGCAATAAGGAACACGGTATTGATTTCTTATTAGATCATAGACATCTATGGTTAAGATCTAAGAGACCTTTTGCTATTATGAAAATTAGAAATGTTGCATTCAAGGCAATTGTAGATTACTTTGAAGATAATGGTTTCATTAAGTTTGATGCACCTATTTTAATGCATTCAGCTCCTGAAGGAACTACCGAATTATTCCACATCGAATATTTCAATTCAGATGCTTATTTATCACAATCTGGTCAATTATATGGCGAAGTTGGTGCACATGCATTTGGTAAAATTTTTACATTTGGTCCTACATTCAGAGCAGAAGAATCTAAAACACGTAGACATTTAACAGAATTTTGGATGATGGAACCAGAAATGGCTTGGATGCATCAGGATGAATCTTTGGAAATTCAAGAAGGTTTGTTAAAATTTGTTACTAAGAGAATTTTAGACAATTGTGAATATGAATTAAGTATTTTAGGTAGAGATCCTGAGAAATTACGTCCAACTACTGAAGGTAATTTTGCAAGATTGTCATATGATGAAGCTGTAAAAATGTTACAAGATGCTGGTCGTGACTTTAAATGGGGTGATGATTTTGGAGCACCTGATGAAGCATTTATTTCCGAACAATATGATCGTCCTGTCTTTATCTTAAATTATCCTACAGCTATTAAGCCATTTTATATGAAGAAAAATCCTGAAAATCCTTTAGAATACTTATGTGCTGATGTTTTAGCACCAGAAGGATATGGAGAAATTATTGGTGGTAGTGAACGTGAAGAAGATTACGATACTTTAAAAGCTCAGATTGAAGAAGCTGGCTTAGATCTTAAGGATTATGAATGGTACTTAGATTTACGTAAATATGGATCTGTGCCACATTCTGGATTTGGTATTGGTTTTGAAAGATTCTTAGGTTGGATTTGTAAGTTAGATCACATTCGTGAAGCTATACCATTCCCTCGTTTGATTAATCGATTAGAACCTTAATAGTAATATTAATTAAAAGTTGAACTCACATGAGTTCAACTTTTTTAAGGAGAAAATAAATTGGTCTCATTTGCAAAATATCAAAAATTGGGCTTTACTACGGTATCAAATGCCTTACTACTTTATTATCATAAGCTTAATATTAATGAAGTAGAATTAGCTTTATTATTACACTTGGAATCTTTTAATCAAAAAAATAATCGCTTTCCCAGTGATGAAATGATAGCTAATAGAATGAATTTTAATGCTATTCAAGTATCACAATTAATTCAGCAATTAATAGATAAAAAATTAATAGAGTTAAAGCAACAAAGAGATGAAAATAAGCGTATTACTAACTATTACGATTTATCTATGTTATACGAAAAATTAGATACAATAGTTGATAAAGCAACATATGATCAAACTATAGATTCTGTGCAATTAGATTACCAAACAACTGATAGTCCACTACAAAATATTATCAGACAGTTTGAAATTGAATTTGGAAGGTTACTTAGTCCAATAGAAAAACAGCAAATATCATCTTGGCTAGTTATTGATCATTATAAGCCTGAAATTATCAATTTAGCTTTAAGAGAATCAGTTTTATCACAGGTTTATAATTTTAAATACATTGATCGTATTTTATTAAATTGGCAACGCCATAATTTAACGGATATTAAGCAGGTAAAGGCTTTTTTAACTAGATATTAAGATAGAAAAGAGCTAACTTAAAAAAATGACTTCAAATAATCTAGTAAGCATTACAGAAGCTAGGCAAATTTTATATAAAATTATTAGTTTGTTCCCTGATGCCAAAGGAGAACTAAAATGGGGTACACCTTTTCAATTACTTTGTGCAGTTTTAATGAGTGCTCAAACGACAGATAAAATGGTTAATAAAGTTACACCGATTTTATTTAAAAAATTTCCAAATTCTAAGTCATTAGCAGCTGCTAATATTTCTGATATCGAAGCTTGTATCAGAAATATAGGTCTATATCGCACAAAAGCAAAGCATCTTAAAGCTACAGCTACCTTAATTGAAAATAAATATCAGGGGATAGTTCCAAAAAATAAAAAAGCACTATTAACTCTGCCAGGTGTAGGTATTAAAACTGCTAATGTAGTACTAGCAGAAGCTTTTTGTGTACCATCTATCGCTGTCGATACACATGTTATGCGAATAGCTAAACAATTTAAGATTGTTCCGAAGAGTGCAGAGCCATCTCAAATAGAAACAATACTTGAAAATATAATGCCACAAAAAGATTGGATAAAACTACACCATGCTATGATTGCTTTTGGCAGATATAAAATGCCTGCTAAATATCGAAATGAAAATCCATATGACTTTTTAAAGTAAAAAAAATCCTACTTGTATATAAAACAAGTAGGATTTTTACATGCAATTATTTTAATGATTTACTGATGAACTAGTAGAAGTAGAGTCGGAATGATTATCAGTAGTAGTACTGCTACTATCTGTTGCATTAGAATTATTATTGTCACTATTACTGCTACTATTTTTACCTTTATCACCATCACCTTGATTGTTATCTGTCTGATTATCATCATCTTTAACATCATTTATCTTTATCTGCATCTTCATCAGCAGTATTAACTTTGTCATCAGAATCGTCTATATTATCAACATCCTCATCATTATCATCTGGTGCTGGAGCATGACCCTTCACAAATAATTGCCAAGTATAATTTTTGCTATGCTTAGATGCAACTTTACGTTCTGTTCCATTAACAATCCGACATCTAACAACAGTAGATGGTTTTTTCCAATTGCTATTAGCTTTATTTTTCATAAGGTAGGTCATCATTTTTTTATAAAATAGTTGAGCTGAATTTTCACCAATGCCTGAAATAGTTCCATCTTTCAAATTATCATAACCTGTCCAAATTCCTATAGAATAAGCCTTAGTATATCCAATAAACCATGAGTCCTTAGGAGTATGTGCATAAGATGGGAATTTAACTAAATCTTCATCGGAATATTTAACAGTTCCCGTTTTACCAGCTTCATAAATATTATCACACTTAGCCATTGTACCTAAGCCCCGAGTCAATACACCTTTTAACATATCAGTAATCATATAGGCAGTTGATTCTTTCATGACTTTTGTACTTGAGCTATCATAATTTCTCGTGATACCATCAGGAGTTTCTATTTTTGATACAAACTGAGGCTTGTAATAACGACCATTATTAGCAAAAGCTGCATACGCACTAGCCATCTGTAAGGTTGATGCGTTAGCACCAATACCTACAGAAAGACCAGAATCGGAAGGAATATTGATGCCCATTTTTCTAACAAAAAGTGATGCACGGGCTAAACCAACTTTTTTGAGTGTTTTAACAGCCGGAACATTACGTGATTGCTCTAATGCACGACGAATACTCATTTTTCCTTGATATACATTATCCCAATCATATAACTGTATTTTTGTACCTGGATATATATATTTACTATCATTAATAATATGTGATGTTGACCATTTCAAATATTCAATAGCTGGAGCATAGTCCAAGACTGGCTTTATAGTTGATCCTGTTGATCTAGCAGTTTGTACAGCTCGATTTAGTCCTAATTGAACTGCAGGTAATTTTCTACCACCCAAAATAGCAACTACATGACCATTATTTGGATCGATTATTGTAGCACCAATTTGCATTTTATCATTGGTAAAAGGAACCTCTCCATTATTAGCAAGATCATACAATTTTTGTTGAATATGTTGATTGATATTAATAGTAATTTTTAGATTATCATTGTAAGGATTAAATCCTTTTTCCTTAACCTCATTGATTACTTCCTTGATGTATGGATCATCAACTTTACGCAAATTAGAATTAACTTTATCTTTTTTCGAAAGCAAGCCCTCAGTAATTGGTACTTTTACTGCAGCATTGTATTGAGCCGAACTGATCTTTTTATTTTTTAGCATGGAATATAAGACAATATCACGACGATATTTTGCTTTTTTCGGATAAACATATGGATCATAGCTAATCGGAGCATTAGGCATACCAGCAATTAATGCCGTTTGAGCTAAATTCAAGTCTTTTAATGGTTTGCCATAATAAAAGTCTGCAGCCGTACCCATGCCATAATTTCCATAATTCATATAGACTTTGTTAATATAAAATTCCAATATTTGCTTTTTGGAAAATTCTCGCTCAACTTTCATAGAGAGCCAAGCTTCTTGTGCTTTACGCTTCAAAGTTCTTTGCGACATTGCAGTAGAAAAAACACTTAGTTTAACTAATTGTTGAGTAATAGTAGAACCACCAGCTGCAACACCTTTAGCTCTAGCATTAACTAAGACTGAACCAACTATTCTAACTGGATCAAGACCAAAACCTTCACTATAAAATCTTTTATCTTCTACAGAAATAACAGCATCTTTAAGTTTTTGGGGTATATGTTTATCATCCACATATATTCTTTTTTCTGATCCGAGAGATAATAGAAACTTACCATCAGTCGTATATAAACTGGAAGTACCACCACTTTGCAGCTGTGCTTTAGAGATACTTGGAGCATCTTTTGCATAATAAGCAAAAAGTCCAACTCCTGATACAATGATTACCACTACAAATAATAAAATTAGTTTTAAAACTAACCAACCAAGATGTTTCTCCTTTTTATTTTTATGATATTTACTTGATCTAGTATTGCGTTCTGATGAATTTTTATTTTCAGACATAAAATCAAATCCTATCTATAATAAATTTATCTACACCGTCCAAATAAGAAAGGGTAGGATTATATCCACTTTTTATTTCATATGAATTATTTATAATATCTATCAAACTAAGTGACTTCTTACTATTACTGTACCACATTCTAATAAGGTAGCTAGCAGGAGTAATAAAATATCGATTTAAAGTGACAAAACGGATGATCGCAAAACAGATACCTTTTTGTTCTAAACACTTTTGTAAATGAATTATTTGATGTTCATGAAAATTTTTTAAAGGAAAAGATTTTCTATTTTTTGTTTCCTTAGCTTCAAAATCTAAATAATACCCACGATATACACCATTATAATCTGTCGTAGATGCTTGTCTAAAATACGCTTCCTTGATAACTGCACGAGATCTTCTGGGATAATCAACCTTAACAATTTGGATAGGGGTTGGTTTTTTATGAATCACAGCAATATTATGATTTAAATAATATTCATTTGATTCGTTAATTTGCTGTTCCAAAGTCATTCCACGATCAGAAAAAATAATCTTATTTTGATGTGATATACTATGTTCAATCGATGAAAAAATACCTCGAGGATAATTTACCATATTTATTTAACCTCCTTGTGCACATTATACCAATAATTGTCAAAAAAATATATTATAGAAAGAAAGCTAAAAATGCACTGTATATGGATTTCTGGATATCGAAATTATGAATTAAATGTTTTTAATAATAATGACCCCAAAATAAAAGTAATCAAAATTGCCATTAAAAACTATTTACAACAGAAATTGGAAGACCGCTGTTTAGATTGGGTAATAGCTGGACCTAACTTGGGTGTAGAACAGTGGTCGCTAGAGGTTGCTAATGATTTGCGTAATTTTTATTCTGATCTACACACTGCTTTAATTTTTCCATATACTAATTTTGGAAACAATTGGGCTCAATCTAAGCAAGAATATTTATCAAATTTGCGTTCGGATGTAGATTTTTATACAGAACTATCATCGCAGAATTACCAAAATCCTAAGCAATTTATCCAGTTTCAAGAATTTATGCTAAAACATACTGAAGGTGCATTATTAATTTATGATTTAGAACATAAAGGTAAAACTTCCTATGATTATCAAGCAATTAAATTTTATCAGACACAAAAAAATTATTTTTTAGATATCATTGATTTTTATGATTTACAAGATATTGCATCTGAATCTTAGTAAGATTTTAAATACTTTATATTTATTTGTAGCAATTATTTTGATAGTATATACAAGTAAAGAGAGGAAATTTTTATGACTAGCAAGCAAAATATACAATTATCAGCAGAAGACATTTTAAAAAAAGAATTTAGTACAAAATTAAAAGGGTATGATCAAGAAGAAGTTAATTCATACTTAGATATTATTATTTCCGATTATGAGCATTTTAACCAAATCATTGACGATCAACAAAAACAAATATCAGAATTACAAGAAGAAATTAAGAATTCTGAATTGAGAGATCGCCAAAATCCTTACGAAAACTTAATCAAGACTGAAACAACTAATGTATCGATGATTCAACGAATTTCAACTTTAGAGAGAAAAGTCTATGCCCTCGAACAACGTCTTAATATGAATAATCAAACATATTAGCTTTAAAAATTTTTATAAAGTATGTTATAATAGGACACGCAAGTTTTGAGCAATCGCGATTAACTGATGTTAGTTGAGGAAAGTCCACGCCCGCACAAACTGAGATGTTTGTAGTGATTGTACTCAGCCCAATAAGCTGGGGGATTTGTTTAAATTACGGCGGAAAAAATGCTAAATTCTCTATGAACATGCATTAGTATCCTGAAAGTGCCACAGTGACGGAGCATTAGAGGAAACTCAAATGGTGGAACGAGGTAAACCCTGCAAGCGGGCAACCCAAATTTGGTAGGGGCGTTTCGTCTAAGAAAATGAACTAAAGACGAAATCATTAATATGAAGATAGATGATTGCTAATTGTTAAAAATACCATTTTAACATGAACAGAACGTGGCTTATAGAAACTTGTTGGTAGAGTTGAGCACAATTGGGCTCAACTTTTTTATTTGATGATTAGTGAGTAAAATTTAAGTTATGAAAAATTATGATTTATATGCAACAATGGGCACTGGTTTTGAAGCTGTAGTTGCCAAAGAATTACAAAATTTAGGGTATAATACTACTACCGAAAATGGACGGGTGTTTTTTAAAGGCGATATAGAGGATATTATCAAGACCAATATTAATTTAAGAACAGCAGATAGAATTAAAATTTTGCTAAAAGAATTCAAGGCTTTGGATTTTGAAACCTTATATGACCAAATATTCAATTACGATTGGGCTCAATTGCTTCCTGTAGATGCCAAATTTCCTGTTTCTGGACGCAGTGTCAAAAGTAAACTACATTCAGAACCCGACATTCAGTCTATTGTCAAAAAAGCTATAGTTGACAAGATGATACAACAGTATCATCGACGTGGTTTCTTGCCAGAGACTGGTAATTTATATCATTTGGATATTTATATAAATAAAGATATAGCTAGAATAAGTTTGGATACAACAGGAGAAAGTTTGTTCAAAAGAGGCTATCGCGTAGAACATGGTGGTGCTCCTTTAAAAGAAAATTTTGCAGCCGGGTTACTAAAATTGACACCTTACAATGGAACGCATCCACTAATTGATCCATTTACTGGTTCTGGTACATTGGCTATCGAAGCTGCATTGATTGCACGCAACATTGCTCCTGGATTATGGCGTAATTTTGCCTTTAATAATTTCGATTGGGTAGACAATAATTTATACAAACAAGAAATAGAAAATGCGAAATCAAAGATAAGCAAAAATCACGCACCAATTATTGCTAGTGACATAGATCAATCTATTTTAGAAATTGCTAAAGTTAATGCAAATAATGCTGGAGTATTAGACGATATTCGCTTCAAACAAGTTGCAATTAAAGATTTTGCTACAGATTTAACTAATGGAATAATAATTGCTAATCCTCCTTATGGTCAAAGACTAAAAGATAAAACTTCTGCTAGAAAAATATATCAAGAGATGGGCAATGTATTAGGTAATTTATCAAGTTTCAATCAGTACTACTTGACTTCTGATGTTGAATTTGAAAAATATTTTGGTAAAGTAGCTAACAAAAAAAGAAAACTATTCAACGGAAATATTAGAACTGACTTTTATCAATATTGGCACACTAAAAAATGATAAGCAAAAATGATCTAAGCTTATAAATAGCTTTTATCATTTTTTTTGTTATAATCTAATATAGTTATTTTAATTGATAAGGATAATGATCTATGAAAAAACATTTTATTTTTTGGGGAACTAATGGATTAATATACTATTCATGGTTATTTATTATCTTGTTTATGTCGATCATATTTCAACAAGAAACCAGTAAAAATATTAGTTTAGCTTGTATTGTTTTAGGGTCAATTTTTATAATTTCTCTAATCTATACATTGCTTTTTTCATACATTGAATGTAAGAATCAGACTTATTTTTTGAAATTACCATATCTTAAAAAAAAGCGGGTGTTTAAACCAGAATTTATAAATCGGTATTTAGGTTTATCATTCTATAAAGTAAATGTTGCAAATAGTAATTATTTTATAGTGATTGTTGAAAAAAGGAGTAATGCTTAATGTATTCAGATATTGAAATTTCACAAAAAAACAAACCAATTAAAATTACAGATATTGCACATAAGTTAGGATTATCTGGTAATGATTTAGATTTATATGGAAATTATAAAGCTAAAATTCATTGGGATGCTATAAAAAAAGCTAAGCATAATTCCAAATTAGGTAAACTTATCCTCGTAACATCTATTTCTCCTACACCAGCAGGAGAAGGGAAGACAACGATTTCGATCGGATTAGGTGATGCGATAAATAATCAATTACATAAAAAGACTATCATTGCCCTTAGGGAACCATCATTAGGCCCAGTTTTTGGATTAAAAGGTGGAGCTACTGGTGGAGGATATGCACAAGTGGTTCCAATGGAAGATATTAATCTTCATTTTACTGGTGACATGCATGCACTAACATGTGCAATAGATACTCTAGCTGCATTAGTTGATAATTATATATATCAAAATAATGAATGTAATCTTGATCCTAATATCATCCTACTAAAACGGGGAATAGATGTTAATGATAGAACTTTGCGTAAAATTATAATCGGCCAAGGTTCCAAGTTTAATGGTATCGAACGACCTGCAAGTTTTGCTATCACTGTAGCTAATGAGTTAATGGCTATTTTATGTTTATCAAAAGATATTAACGATTTGAAATACAGAATTGGTAACATCTTAGTCGGCTTTTCAACAACAAATAAACCAATATATGTACACGATCTAGGATTTGAAGGATCAATTGCAGCCTTATTAGGTGATGCTTTAAAACCTAATTTGGTACAAACTCTTGAAAAAACTCCTACCCTTATACATGGTGGACCATTTGCTAATATTGCACATGGAGCAAATTCTATAATTGCAACTAATTTGGCACTACACTTAAGTGATTACGTTTTAACTGAAGCAGGGTTTGGAGCTGATTTAGGCGGACAAAAATTTATGGATTTTGTTTCGGATCATCTAGAAAAAACTCCAGATGCAGTAGTCATTGTAGCAACTGTGCGTGCTTTAAAATATCAGCATGAAAAATCTACAACCAACTTGGCTAATGAAAATATAGAAAGTTTGACAGCAGGATTTGTTAATTTAAAGCGTCACATGCATAATATGAAGCGATATAATATTCCTGTCATTGTTTTAATAAATAAATTTGATACTGACACTGATGCCGAATTAAGAACTTTACAAGAATTAATTAGAGCAGAAGGATTTGAAAGTGAAATTGTTAATTACCATGATTTAGGCTCAAAAGGTGGAATAGTAGCTGCACAAAAAGTAATTGATCTAGCAGATAATAATACCAAAGAAATTATTAAAACTTATGATCCAACAGACAATATTAAAGCAAAAATTGAAAAAATAGCTAAAAATATTTATCATGCAACAAATGTTGTCTATTCAGAAAAAGCTGAAAAGCATCTAGAAAATATCAAAAAATTAGGAAAAGATGATCTCCCACCTATAATGGCTAAAACACAAATATCATTTACAGATGATAAAAAGCAATTGGGAGCACCCGATAATTTTACACTGCATGTCAAAAATGTTTCATTAAAAAATGGAGCAGGATTTATTGTAGTATATACTGGAAATATTGTTGATATGCCAGGATTACCTAAGAAACCAGCAGCCTTAAATATCGACATCGACAATGATGGAAAGATCTCAGGATTATTTTAAATGAAAAAATACCATATTATTGATAATTGTAAATATCTTATTATTAGCATATTAATAATTGTTTGCGATCAAATTTTAAAAAGATATATAATTGATAATTTCAAATTAGGACAGAGTCAAGAAATAATTCCTGGTTTATTATCATTTACTTATTTAAGAAATACTGGTGCAGCATGGAATTTGTTAGCAGGTAAAATGAATTTATTTTACATAATCAGTATTTTGGCGTTAATAGTAGTAATATATTATTTATTCAGTTTAAAATACTCGCACCGAATTTTTAAATTTGGCCTCGCCATGGTATTAGGTGGCATAGTGGGTAATTTTATTGATAGATTGATATTCAAATATGTTATTGATATGTTTGACTTAGATTTTATCAATTTTAATATTTTTAATTTGGCAGATTGTGCTATTACTTTTGGAGTTATTTTTATTTTTTATTATTTTGTCTTTTTAGTAGAAAAGGAAAATTAATTAGTAGATGAATGATAATATATCATACAATTTAGTTGTCAAGTCTGAAGAAAGTGGGGTTAGACTTGATAAATATATTGCAACACATATTTCCACTATCAGTCGGACACGTGTGCAAGAATTAATTAAGCAAAAACTTATTACGACAAATGGCTTACAGACCAAATTGTCTTATAAAGTTAACACTAACGATAAAATAAATATTGAAATTCCTTATCCGCAGCCTCTATCATTAGATCCAGAAAATTTAAATTTGGATATCATCTATGAAGATGATGATGTTATTGTAGTAAATAAACCGCAAGGAATGGTAGTTCATCCATCTGCAGGTCATCCAGACCATACATTAGTTAATGGCTTGATATATCACACGAAAAATTTAGCTGAGTGTGACGAAATATTCAGACCTGGTATTGTACATAGAATTGATAAAGATACATCAGGTTTGCTGATGATTGCAAAAAATGCAACTGCTAGAATATCATTAGAAAAACAATTAGCTAATAAAATAAATAAAAGGGAATACATAGCCATAGTACATGCTAATTTTAAACATAGTAGTGGGGTAATTGATGCCCCGATTGGTAGGAATCCATATCAAAGACAACAAATGGCAGTAGTAGCATCTGGAAAGAAGGCTATTACGCATTTTACTGTATTGGAGCAATTTCCTGGTTATAGTTTAGTTAAATGCATTTTGGAAACGGGCAGAACTCATCAAATTCGCGTTCATATGTCATATATTGGTCATCCCATTGCAGGTGATCCTCTTTATGGTCCAAAGAAAACATTAAATGGAAATGGTCAATTCTTACATGCAAAAACTCTAGGTTTCTATCATCCAAAAACCAATCAATGGTTGGAATTTTCTATCTCAGAACCTCAAATTTTTGCAAAACAGTTATATTTATTGAGAAAAAAGTTAACAAATAACTTGGTATAAAAAAATGGCAAGATATTTAATTTTAGAAGATGGTACAGCATATAAAGGAACAGGTTTTGGATCATTAACAATATCTACAGGTGAGTTAGCTATCCAAACTGCTAATTTCGGTTATCAAGAGGCAATATCTGATCCTGCAAATTTTGGAAAAATACTAGCTTTCACTACTCCTATGATCGGTGGCAGTGGAATTAATGCGATTGATTACGAATCTATTGTTCCAAGTATTAAAGGCATCGTTGTTAATGACCTAGCTCCTCAAAGTTATTTTGAAGGAATTGATACTTATCAATCATTAGATAATTTCCTAAGTGAGAAAAAAATACCTGGTATTTATGGCATCGATGTAAGATCATTAGTCCATAAAATAAAAAAGCATAAAACGATTAAAGCATCTATTATGGATACTGATGATAACCATGCATTTGATCAAATTAAAGCTTTAGTATTGCCTAAAAATAAAACTGCTCAAATTTCAACCAGCAATGCTTATGCAGCACCAAATGTTGGAAAAACTGTAGCAGTTATTGATTTAGGTATCAAGCATTCTTTGTTGCGTGCTTTGTCACTGAGAAAAATAAATTGTGTTGTATTACCATATAATGCTTCTATTAATGATATTAATAATATCAGACCTGATGGAATTATTATTTCTAATGGTCCTGGTAAAGTTGGAGAATTAATTAACTACATTAATCCTATTTTCGATTACTTTTATAAGAAATTACCAATTCTAACAATAGGATTGGGCTATTTACTGTTGAGTAATTATTTGGGCTTGGAATTATTTGATATCTTTCCACCTTATAATGGATCTAATTTCCCAGTTATTGATCAAAATACTCATAAAATCTGGCAAACATCCATTAATTTAAATAGTTTAGTTATGCCAGTTGATACCAAACTTTCTTTTTCCAATATATATTATGATTTAAACTCCGATTTAATCGCAGGATATTCTTTATTACAAGATAAAGCTATCGGTGTAGCGTTTAATCCTGAAGGATCTCCTGGAACCTTTGACGCTAAAAAGATTTTTGATGATTTTACAATGATGATGGAGTAGAATGACATGCCTTTATCTAGAGAAATAAATAAGATTTTAATTTTAGGTGCAGGAGCAAATATAGTCAACAAAGTTTCCGATTTTGATATTTTGTGTCATCAAGCAATTCAAGCATTATGTGAAGATAATGTACAAATTATTTTGATTAATCCTAACCCCGCCACAATTCAAACGGATACTTGCAAAAATATACATGTGTTCTTAGAACCACTTACTACAGATTTCGTTAAAAGAATTATCCGCATGGAAAAGCCTGATGCAATTTTAACAGCATTTGGTGGAACACCAGCGATCGAATTAGTAAAAAAGCTACAAAAAGATGGCATCATTCAAGATATGAATATTAAGCTTTTAACTATTAATGATCTCTGCTTAAAAATAAAAGATGCTCATTTTCTGTATGATTTTTTATCAGAAAACAAAATTCCGGTGGCGGATCAATGGCTACTACATAACGTTTCTGATTTAAGTAATGTTTTAAAAAATGCTCAGTATCCACTTCTAATAACAAAATCAGTGAAGTATCGAACAGATAAAGTTTGTTCTGTTAATAATTTTGGAATGGTTAAAGACTACTTTCAGCAAGAAGCTGAATCAAATCGGTTTAACCTAAAAAATTATAGAATTAATGAAGACCTATCTTCATGGGAAGAATTGATTTTTGATGTAATAAGAGATAACACTGGAAATTGTTGCTTTATTAATTCTATGAGTAGTCTTGAGCCAGTGAGCGTGAACTCTCATGATTCTATTTTAATTGCACCGATTTTAACTCACAATAATAATCAGATACAGGAGCTAAGACATTGTTGCAGTAAAATAGCTAATCTCTTAAATATCAATGGCATATTAACTATTCATTTTGCAGTTAAAAAAGAGGGAGATAGCTTTGTTTATAAAGTGCTAAGTGTCAAACCTCGATTAACACACACTAGCTTAATTTCATATAGAATTAATATTTATAGTGTAGGCTATGTAATTGCAAAAATTGCCATTGGATATAACTTAAATGAAATAATCGATCCACAATCTGGATTAAATAGTGCTATTGAGCCTATCAATGATGCATTCGCAATTAAAATGCCTTATTGGTCATTCACTGAATTGAGTAGCAATTATTATGAACTAGGAAACAAATCTACATCAAGTGGATTAGCACTAGGCATCGGTAGAAATTTTGAAACTGCACTCATGAAGGCTATTCAATCTACTACCAACATAATGCAAAATAAGAGAATTTATTTTAATACTTTAAATAATGCCTCCGATGATGAGATTATTAATAAATTACAACATGTTGATAACCATCATTTATTAATGTTGATTGTAGCTATTTCTAAAGGAATATCCTTATCAGATATTCAATTACACACCGGTATTAATTGTATTTTTCTACAAAAAATTGCACATATAGTTAATGTTGGTAAAAAGTTCAAACAAAATCCTGAACAAGTCAATAATTTAATAGCAGCTAAAAAATGCGGATTCTCAAATAAATTACTATCGATGATAGCTAATATAGATGAAAATCTTATCGATGAACTGTTAGATAAGCATAATATTAAACCATCTTATATTGGAATAGATGGTACAGCTGGATTACATGCACCTAAAATTAACGCTTATTATTCTGGATATGATGTAGAAAATGAGATTATACCTTTATCCAAACAAGACAAATGTCTGATTATCGGCTTAAAATCATTTCAAATATCACAAACAGGTGAATTTGATTATATGATTTATCATGTCGCCCAAACATTGAAGAAACATAAGATGCAAACAGTGATTATTTCCAATAATCCAGAAAGCATAAGTAATTCTTATGATCTATGCGACAGGGTATATTTTGAACCAATTACCTTAGAAAATATTTTATATATTTGCAAAAAAGAAAATATTAAATATTTAATTACTCAATTTTCTGGCAAACAAATTAATCAGTATAGACAGCGATTATTAGCACATGGCCTAAAACTGCTAGGACAAGACAATTTAAGTGACGTTTTAAAACAAGATAGGAAACAACAAATAGTTAATGCTAACGTTAACCCAGTACCAGCACTGATTACAACTAATCGTAATGAAGTTTTATCATTTATAGAAACATACAAATTTCCAGTATTAATAGGTGGATTTAAAAATGATAAAAAACAAAAATCCGCTGTAGTATTTGATAAACCAGCATTAAATCGTTATATAGACGAAAATGATTTAGATAAAATTTCAATCTCGCAATTTATTGAGGGTAACAAATACGAAATTACTACCATATCTGACGGAAAAAATGTCACTATCCCAGGTATTATTGAACACTTTGAACAAACTGGCTCTCATGCATCTGATTCCATAGCTGTATTCAGACCTCAAAATCTGACCAGTAATAAGCAACGATTGATTCGTGACGCTGTAGTTAATATTGCTCAACAAATACATCTAAGAGGTCCTATTAATTTACACATTCTACTAGCTAATGAACAAATATATGTTTTACAAATTAAAACGTATGCTGGTCATAACGTCGCATTCCTTAGCAAATCATTACAACAAGATATTTCTGCAATTTCTACTGAAGTCTTGCTAGGCAAAAATTTAGATGAACTAGGATTAGCTAATGATGTTTGGCCTTCCAACAATTTAATTTATATCAAAATGCCTGTATTTTCTTATCTAAGCTATAATAGCGTTAATACATTTGATTCAAAAATGAAAACATCAGGATCTGTAATGGGGCGTGCTAATCGCTTACCATTTGCACTATATAAAGGATATGAAGCAAGTAATTTAACGATTCCAAGTTATGGCACTGTGTTTATCTCTGTTAAGGATTCCGATAAGAAATCTGCTATTTCTGTAGCTGCACGCTTTCATAAGTTAGGTTTTCAATTATTAGCGACTGAAGGTACGGCAAATATACTAGCAGAAGAGGGGATCACCACTAGTATTGTTGAGAAGTTGCAAACTGGTAATAATAGTCTATTAGAAAAAATTGCTCAACATAAAATTAATTTGGTTATTAATGTCACAAATTTATCGGACTCTGCAAGTCATGATGCCATAATGATCAAAGATCAAGCATTAAATACCCATATCCCAGTATTTTCAAGTATACAATCAGCTGAAAATATTTTAAATGTTTTAGAAACAATGGCAATGTGTACACAACCATTATAAAAGGCATTTAACCATAGAAACGAAAAGTATTTCTATAGTTAAATGCCTTTTTTCTTTATTAAAATTTTTAATTATCTCGTTTACAAAGTATATCCTCTTTAATAGGAGTAACCGATATAGATTTTTGGCCAGTATAAATAACAAATCCTGGTTTAGCTCCCTTAGGTTTTTTTATTTTTTTAACGGTAATATAATCAACTACAACATTAGCAGAATACCTTGCCTTAGAAAAATATGCAGCAATTTCAGCGGCCTCTTTAATGTCTGCCATCGTAGGTTCAATATCTTGTAAAATTACATGCGATCCTGGTATGTTTTTAACATGTAACCATAAAAATCTTTTATCTGCCTTTTTGAGAGTTAACCAATCATTTTGATAATTATTTTTGCCGACCCATACTTTCTTGCCACTAGTTAATGTGAAACAAGCAATATTATCTGCTGTAATTTTCTTCTTTCTTAAGTTATTATTTTTATTATGCTGTCTAATATATCCTTGATTAATTAATTCTTCGCGAATCAAAGCAATATCCTGTGGCTCTGCATTATTAATGGCTGTTTGTATGGTATCAAAATAAGCTAAATTATCTTGCGTTAATTTGATCTGTTCTTTAATAAACTTTATGGAATTACGTAATTTTTGATATTTTACAAAATATTTTTGAGCATTTTTAGCAGGGGACAAAGCTGGATCTAATTTAATATTAATTGGTTTATTTTCATCATAATAATTTGGTAATGAGATGATTGTTATTCCAGGCTTAATGTTAGATAAATATACATTTAAAATTTCACCTTTAATTCTAAATTCAGTTGAATTTTCGGCAGAATCTAGCTGCTTTTGCAATTTAATCAATTTTCTAGATAATTTCTTATTCTCATTATTAACGACATTTTCAACTACCTTGGCTTTTTGGCGAACCCATTCTCTATTAGCCATATCTTGATAAAAATCATCTAGTGCCTTATTGATATCTTCGCTTTGCAATACAACATATAAATTCAAATAACGGGGGCGATAGCAAAAAAATTTATTTTGATGATTTACTGTTTGTAATACATAACCTTGTGGCTTATCAAAATTACTCATAAATAGTTTTAAAGCATCGAAAGAAAAATCATTATTGAAATAACCTAATAATTCTTTCTTATCATCACTATCTAAACCATTAAATTTATTAACCATATCTAAAGGGGTAGTATATTTTGCCAATAATCTGTCAAATTCACTTTGGGTAATTGTTGATCCATCAATACCAGTAATAAGGGGAGGTAATTGATAATCTGCATGTGGCAAAAGTAGTCTAACACGGTTATCTTCAGGATTAATTCTTTTTAATAAATCAATTATTTTATTTGTCGCTTTGTTATACAAAATAACGTTACTGTGTCTTCCCATTAATTCCACTGATAACACAAAATTAGTTTCATCACCAAATTCATTACGATTGGAAAAATATAAATTAATAATTCGTTCCATTCCAACTTGTTTTATTTCATTTAAAATAGCACCTTCAAGATATTTTCTTAATACCATAACAAAAGTTGAAGCAGTATCTGGATTAATAATATTTTTAGTGGTGATATGCATTCTAGGATGTTGGGCATTAATGGAAATTAAGAGTTTATAATTGATACCTTGATTTCTAAAAATAAGAATCAAATCATTGTCAAAGGGCTGATAAATTTTGCTTAATCTTGCCTTTTTTAAATTTGTAGTTAATGTTTTTAATAAGCTATGAATAAATAATCCGTCAAAAGGCATAAGTTATATCTCCTTTAAATTAAAAAAGCTTTTATACAAATTAGGAACATAAATAAGCATATCACATTAATTTTTATTAGTATAATATAAAATGATATTTAAGCTCTTGCAAATTAGTTTTTGTGGTATAATTTTTACATATATAAAAATCTATGCACATAGAAAAATAAGATCAATAAAGGAGTTCCTTGTAGTGAAAATTGCAATAGTTACTGATAGTACTAGTGATATAACGGTGCAAGAAGCAAGTGATAACAACATATCAATTCTACCTATTCCAGTTATAATCGATAATCATACATATTTAGATAATATAGATATATCTACCAAGCAATTATTTGATATGCAAAGAAATGGCTCGGGATTTCCTCAAACATCTCAACCTGTTTTAGGAGATACTATGGCATTGTTTGATAAATTACATAATAGTGGATATGATGCGATAATTGTGATTACTTTAGCTTCTACTATTTCTGGTTTTTTTCAAACAGTTAACACTATTTCAAATGAGCATCCAGAATATAATATTATCCCATATGATTCAGGTATAACTGTCAGATTAATGGGATACTTAGCTCTAACTGCTGCACGGTTAGCAAAAAAGGGAAGCACTCCAAAAGAAATTATAGATCATCTAGATGCTCTTTCATCAACTATTGATGAAATATTTGTAGTAGATGACCTCAAAAATTTAGTGCGTGGTGGTAGATTAAGCAATGCCAGTGCATTTGTAGGATCTATGCTACAAATTAAGCCCTTACTAACATTTGATGATCAATCACATAAAATAGTAAGTTTCGATAAAGTTAGATCCATGAAACGAGCTCTAAAGAAAACTATCTCGCTATCAGAAGATAAAATTAATCAGGTAAACAATAATCAAGATTTAAGGATAATGATTTATCATTCTAATGATATCCAAGGTGCTGAGTATTTGTTTGAATACTTTAAAGAAGCTTATCCTCAAAATAATATTGAAATCCAAGAATTTGATCCAGTTATTGCTACTCATTTAGGTGAAAAAGCTCTAGGAGTTACTTGGATAAAAGATATTGATAAAATGTAATGCAAATAAAAAATGCAATATTTTCCAATGTTGCATTTTTTATTTTAATATAACTTTACATAATATATATTATACGAAGTAATACTTTTAATTCTATTCTTCTACTATGTTGATTATTTTGATATCTTCAAGAGGCTTATCATTAGCACGATCTCGCGGAGCCTTAGCAATTTTATCAACAACATCCATACCTTTGATTACTTGACCAAAAACTGTATGACGATGATCTAGCCACGGAGTTCCACCATTTTTATATGCATTAATAATTTCATTAGGATATCCAGCAGATTCCATATCCTTTAAATAACGCTTAGGCATCGTCTTATTTTGAACAATAAAGAATTGACTGCCATTAGTGTTAGGACCAGAATTAGCCATTGATAAGGCACCTCGGATATTAAAAAGAACATCTGAGAATTCATCTTCAAATGAATGACCCCATATACTAGTTCCACCAGTTCCATTTCCTTTGGGATCACCACCTTGAATCATAAAGTCTGATATAACACGATGAAAAACTGTATTATTATAATAGTCTTTTTTGGCTAATTGTAAAAAATTTTCAACAGTCATAGGGGCTTCTTTTTCAAATAACTTAATTGTAATATCACCATAGCTAGTTGTAATACGAACAACAGGACCTACTTCTTCTTCTGGTGCAATTTGTGGAAATACGTTTTCTTTTGACATAAATATAAAAACCTTTCAAAAAAACACTTTGCTTATTTGCTACATAAATAATATATAAACATCTGATACTTCAACTTTCTTACCGTTTACCAAAATGTAATAATCTTTTTCCATCTTGTTGCTCCGAATAAAATGACTTCAATAGTCTTCACTGTATTAGTGAATTTTTATAGGGAGTGAACAAAGTAAGCAAGGAAAAAAGTTTCGCATATTTGATTTATTAAAAATATTCGAACCTAACAGACCTTGCCAGTCTGTATGTATCTGACAAGGTCTGTTTCGGTCTCTGTAAATCTATATAAATTTTTCTAAAAAACTGGGAGTTTCAATTTCTTGACTGAATTTGTTAACTATATCTCTAGTAAATAAACCGAGAAACTCCAGACTCTCATCCGGATTTATTTCAAACAATGAATAATCAGCTTTTTCAAGGTACTCATGAAGTTCTTGATAATTTTTTATATAACTATATCCCTGAGGTGCAGAAAAATTAGGAGACATCTTTTTAGCTTCCTCTAGTAGAACTGGGCTATCTAAAAGCGATAATGAATGAATAGCGGAAAAATACTTGGCTCCTTCTCGATAATGATTGTTTAAATTCAAACAATAGTCATTATTTAAATCAGAATCATTTAAGAATGACTTAATCTCATTTCGTTTCCCCATAACCATTTTTCCTACAATCATTTTAGCAGGTGCAGATAAATAAAGGTAAGCAACCGTTGGTTGTTCAGGAATTCTTGAACGATATTCAAAATGTTTCTTTTGGGTTAATAAGGCTCTAAAGAACTCCGGTTTAAAACTCAGAATAATTTCCTCCAATTAAAACTCCTCCCTCATTACCTCTAGCAAATAATTTACAGTGTAATCTCTAAAGAAATACTTTGGATCACTTGCCCAAGGTGAAAAGATATTCCATAACTTTTTAATTTGCAAAAGCTTTTGTTAAAGGTGGAACAACTTGTTTTTTACGAGAAACTACTCCTGGTAAAGCTACAGAGGAATCAACCAATTTTTTATCAAAAGCCTTTTCAAATAAAAGCTTGCATTCATCTGTACCGACAACAATTGCTTCAGAATTAGAATCTAAAATATTAGTTATAACAAGCATAAACATTTCATAATTATCTGATGCACTAGCATTTTGCATTTCTTTCATAAATGCTGCTTTTCTTTCCATAGCTTCAGGTAAATCTACAGTATTAATTTGTGCAATTCTAACAATATGACCATTTAATTCAAAACTTTTAGCATCTAAATTAATTAATTCTTTTTCAGTCTTAGATGCAATATTGGTACCAGCCTTTAGTAAGCTCAAACCATACTCTTGATAATCAACACCAGCTACTTTAGCTAAAAACTCGACAGCATTTTTATCATCTTGGGTAGTTGTAGGTGATTTTAATAATAATGTATCAGAAATAATAGCAGATAACATTATACCAGCTATATTAGCAGGAATTTCTACACCATTTTCCTTATACATTTTCCATACAACTGTACTTGTACAACCTACTGGCTCAGCACGATAGTATAATGGGTTAGCAGTATTGAAATTCATAATCCTATGATGATCAACGACCCAACTAACGTTAACTTGATCAATATCAGCTACACTTTGTTGTGGTTCATTATGATCAACTAGCATGACAGAATCTACTTCATTTTTAACTGTTTTTACTACTCTAGGTGCTTTAAAGCCAAATTTATCTAAGGCATATTGCGTCTCATCATTTGGATTACCTAATGCTACAGCTTCAGTATCATAGCCTAATTTATTTTGTAAATATGAAAATGCAATGGCAGTACCAATCGCATCAGTATCTGGATTTTGGTGTCCAAAAATCAATTCTTTTGTCATATTGAAATTACTCCTTTTTTTAACAATACACTATTATTTTAAAATAACATTCAACTAACGTCTAGTAGAGATAATCAGCTAATCAAATAAATCACTAACATCATGACCAAGTTCTTCGGCTAATGGCATACCTAATTTTAGAGCAACAGGTACACCATCAGAAATAGTATCAACTACAAATGAGCCATTAGAATACCTATCTCCTACTGGATAATCGTGAGTTCTGATCTTAATCGTACGATCACTAGATGTTTTTATATTAATATCATGATTTTGAGTATATATAAGTGCAGCTACTATTCTATGTGGTTTAGTTTTGAGTTCACGCAATATCATACTACCACGTTTAGCACGCGTAAATTTATTTACCAAATCAACTTGCAATTGCTTAAAAGCTCCTCTTTGAGTAACAATTCCTAATTTGAGTGAATTCAAACATTTGGGATCAAAAGTTATAGCACTAACAACATAATCATCATCGTTTTTTAAATTAATTGATTTTACACCAGCTGCTCTAGGACCAACTAATGGAACTTCATTAACATCAAATCTTAATGCATATGCATTGTTGGTTACGAGCAATATTTCATTATCACTATCAGATTTTAATTGCTCTACCATTAATACATTGCTATGATCATCTTTTAATTTAATCACCATAATAGCTCTTGATTTATAAGTTCTAGTAGGTTGTAAATCGCTTAAAGCAACTTGCTTAATATAGCCATCATTAGTAGTAATTAAAAATGTCAAATCACTATTTAAATTATTAATATCAAATACACTGATGATTCTCTCATCATTAGTTAAAACTATTTCTTGAGATAAATGTTGTCCTGTTTCTCGCCATTTTGTATCAACTAATTCGTATACAGGCCTATAAATTAAATTGCCTTTATTGGTAAATATGTATAAATTACTCAAAGTTGATACAGTTTTATCAAAAATAACCTCATCACCACTAGGTAGCCCATTATCAGCACTATCTGTCGATTGATAAGAACGCAATGATGAGCGTTTCAAGTAACCATTGGCACTAACTAATACACGAACATCTTCTTCACTAAGCAATGCTTTTTCATCAATCTCTATTTTTTTGTATTGCTCAACTATTTGTGTTCTACGTGCTGATCCAAACTCTTTTTTTACATCTTCAAATTCTTTAACTATTACTGCTTCCAGTCGATTTTTATTATTAATAATATCTAAATAATCTAAAATATTATCTTCTAATTGCTTTTTTTCAGATAGCAATTGATTAACATCTGTATTAGTCAATCTATATAATTGTAAAGATACAATTGCTTCTGCTTGTTTTTCTGTAAAGCTATAGTTATTCATCAAATTAACTTTTGCATCTTTTTTATCTTTAGATGCTCGAATAGTTTTGATGACTTGATCTAAAATCTTTAACGCATAGATTAACCCTTCAACTATTTCTAATCGTTGTTTAGATTTTACTAAATCAAAATGTGTCCGTTTTAATACAACGCTTTTTTTATGTTCCAGATATGAAGATAAAATACGTTTCAATCCTAATTGAACAGGTGCCATGTGATCAATAGCCACCATATTAAAATTATAAGAAATTTGTAAATCTGTAGATTTAAATAAATAATTAAGAATATTTTCGCTATCTACTTCCTTTTTCAATTCAATAACTATTGATAAACCATGACGATCAGTTTCATCTCTAACTTCAGTAATACCATCAACATCTTTATTTAAACGAATTTCATCTATTTTTTTGACTAACATAGCCTTATTAACGCCAAAAGGTATTTCGGTAATTACAATTTGTGGTTTTTGTCCTTTAGTTACTTTAATCTTAGTTTTTGCACGAACTTGTATTCTGCCTCTACCAGTTTCATAAGCATCTTTAATGCCTTGATTACCAATGATTAACCCACCTGTAGGAAAATCTGGTCCTTTTATATAAGTCATTAATTCATCAATTTTAGCATCAGGATGTTTTATCAAATAAATTAATGCATCAAGAACTTCAGATAAATTATGAGGCGGAATTTCAGTCGCATAACCAGCTGAAATTCCAGTAGATCCATTTACCAGTAAATTAGGAAAATGGGCAGGTAAAACTGTCGGTTCATACTCTGTATCATCAAAGTTTAAAACCATTTGAACAGTATCTTTATCAATATCCTTCAGTAATAAGTTAGATATTTTGCTTAAGCGTGACTCTGTATAACGCATAGCTGCCGGTCCATCACCATCCATAGAACCGTTATTTCCATGCATTTCAATTAATGTTTGTCGCATTTTCCAATCTTGAGACAAATGTACCAATGCACCATAAATTGAACTATCTCCATGCGGGTGAAAATTACCCATAACATTTCCCACTGCTTTAGCAGCTTTCTTATATGCTTTGTCAAAAGTATTGCCATCTTTGTACATAGCATATAAAATTCTCCTCTGTACAGGCTTAAGTCCATCCCTAATATCAGGAAGTGCACGCTCTTGAATAATATATTTTGAATAGCGACCAAAGCGTTCACCCATAACTTCTTCTAAAGGCATTTCTTTAATTCGTTCATTAATTTTAGTATTAGTCATTAAAAATATTTATCCTCTTAAAATATTATTGATTTTCTAAAATAGATGCATCTTCACCTAATTTAAACTTGACATTTTCATCTATCCATTTTCTTCTTGCAGCTACTTTATCACCCATTAATGTAGTAACTCTACGCTCTGCTAATGCAGCATCATCTATCTTAACTCTAATTAAAGTACGAGTATTAGGATTCATTGTTGTTTCCCATAGCTGATCGGCATTCATTTCACCTAATCCTTTAAATCTCTGTAAAGAATAACCCTTACCAAATTCTTTAACATTCTTTTGCAACTCTTCATCTGTCCAAGAATACTTAATATCTACATTCTTTCCTTGGCCTTTTTCCAATTTGTATAAAGGTGGCAATGCAATATATACACGTCCCGCCTCTATCATTGGTTTCATATAGCGATAAAAGAAAGTTAATAAAAGAATTTGAATATGAGCACCATCAGTATCTGCGTCAGTCATGATAATAATTTTATTGTAATTCGCATCAGCTATTTCAAAATCAGGTCCTACACCAGCACCTATGGTATGAATCATTGTGTTTATTTCTTCATTTTTAAAGATGTCTTGTAACCTAGCTTTTTGCGTATTCAATACTTTTCCACGCAACGGTAAAATAGCTTGGAATTTTCGATCACGACCTTGTTTAGCTGAACCTCCAGCTGAATCCCCTTCAACCAAAAATAATTCATTTTTTTCAGGATTTCTAGATTGAGCAGGTGTCAACTTACCAGATAAAACTTCTTTCTTTTTTCTTTTCTTACCAGATCTACTCTCATCTCTAGCTTTTTTGGCTGCTTCACGTGCCTCACGTGCTCTTTGAGCTTTTTGAACTAATTTTTGAGCAAATTCACCATTTTCCATCAAATAATATGACAGTTGCTCATAAATAATATTATCAACTACACTTCTAGCTTGAGGTGTACCTAATTTTCCTTTAGTTTGACCTTCAAATTCCAACAATTCTTCAGGTATTTTAACAGATAAAACAGCACTAAGACCTTCTCTATAATCTGATCCTTCCAAGCCCTTATCTTTTGTCTTTAACAATCCTTGCTTCTTAGCATAATCATTAAATGCTCGTGTAAAGCCACTACGTGCTCCTGCTTCATGACTTCCACCATCAATTGTTCTAACATTATTAACAAAAGATACAACATTCTCAGAATAACCATCATTATATTGACCAGAAAATTCAACTTTAATATTGTCGATCTCGCCCTCAAAATAAAAAATATCACCTATAGTATCTTTATCTTCATTTAAATAAGATACAAATGATTTGATTCCATCATCATAATAAAACTCATCTTTACGTTGAGGATCACGTTCATCGGTTAAAGTGAAACGAACACCTTTTAAAAGGAATGCAGCTTCTCTTAATCTCTCCTGAATAGTTTCATATTTATAAATTGTAGTCGAAAATATCTTGGAATCAGGTTTAAAAGTAATCAATGTACCTGTTTTATCAGAAGTTGCTCCTAATTTTTTTAATGTTCCTACAGGCTTACCACCATCAACAAATTCTTCTTCAAAAGCTTGACCATCACGAACTACTCTAACTTTTAACCATTCTGATAGAGCATTAACTACAGAAGAACCTACACCGTGTAATCCTCCTGATGTTTGATAATTCTTTTCAGTGAATTTACCACCTGCATGTAACACTGTTAAAATAACTTCAATAGTAGGTAACCCTGATGCATGCATTCCTGTAGGCATTCCACGGCCGAAATCCTGTACCGATACTGAATTATCTGGATGAATAGTCACATTTATTTCCTTGCCATAACCTGCCATAGCTTCATCAACAGAATTATCTAATATTTCATATACTAAATGATTAAGACCTTGTCGATCAGTCGAACCTATGTACATACCTGGTCTTTTTCTAACTGCTTCCAATCCATGAAGTATTTGAATTGAAGAATCATCATACGTATTATTTAAATTAGTCAAACAATTTTTCCTCCATTTCAAATCAAACTCAATTAATTCTACACAATTTGGATAATTTTATAAATTTTGATAAAATAGTTTTATGTTTAATTGAGGTTGATGATAACATTATGTCTGTATTTAATTCTAATATTATATTATTTATTTTAGCATATTTATTAGGTTCATTTCCTAGTGGACTAATCGTTGGCCTAATATTCTTTAAAAAGGATATTAGAAACTTCGGATCAGGAAATATTGGTACAACAAATACATTTCGAATCTTAGGTCCTAAAGCAGGAATAGCTGTATTATTCGCAGATGTCTTTAAGGGATGGTTAGCAGTAAATCTGTTTAAACTATGCCATATCCATGTTGTAAATTTGGTTTTACTGATAACAGGTTTATTAGCAATTTTAGGTCACACATTCTCCATATTTTTAAAATTTAAAGGTGGAAAAGCTGTAGCAACAATAGCTGGTGTTTTGTTTGCATATAACTTTAATTTTGCTTTAGTATGTGCAACTATTTTTTTACCTATGATTTTTATCACTAGTTGCATTAGCTTATCTGCTCTAATATCTATTGTAATTATTTTTATTGTATCCTTTTTATTTCATGACATTTATTTATCTATATTATTAGGATTTCTGGTTTTACTAGTCTATATTAGACATAGATCTAATATTATCAGATTAATAAATGGAAAAGAAAATATTATCCACTTTGGATTATTTTATTGGTATAGAAAAATAAAATAAAAAATTCTACTGTTCATCAGTAGAATTTTTTATTATTTTGTTTCATCATGAAATGCCATTGAAAATCCATTACTCCACGTTTGACCGGCAGCAACTCTATTCATACCTATTTTATCTTCTAATTTACCATTAGTATCTTTGGTATCTGCAATTCCCCACCATGGCTCTATACAAATATAATCGGCTGTAACAGGATATTGTGACCATAAACCAACATAAGGTGCATTATCGATGTGAACATTAATATGGTAATTACTTTTATCTGTCTTAATTGACACTTTTGTAGGATGATTATCTAACTGAAAAATCCAAGCGTCCTTTTCAAAAAGTTGATCATTAATTTCAAATAAAGAATTAGTAGAAACAAGTGATCTGTTCTCCCAATCTAGTAAAGGAGCTTCCAAAGGAATTCTTACATGATCAATTGAAGGATCAAATTTAAAATAATAGTCTTCCTTTTTCAAACCTTGGTTAGTTGGTAAATTAAATCCAGGATGACCACCAACACCGAAAATCATTTCTTCACTACCTGTATTAGTGACGATAAAATCTTCCTTAATCAAATTGTTAACTAAACTGTATTTAACCCTAAATTCAAAATCAAAAGGGTACTGTTTTTTAGTCTTTTCATCAGACTTTAATAACAAAGTTATTGATGTATCGTCTTGTTGATCAAGCTCAAATTCCTTTTTATGAGCGAAACCATGTTGTCCCAAATGATATGTTTTATTCTTATAGGTATATTGATCATTCTTTAATCTACCTACTATCGGGAATAAAACAGGTGCGTGCTGTGGCCAAACTTCTTTTTTAGCAGTCCAAATATATTCACATTTGCTATTATTGTCAACAACACTCTGTATCTCAGCCCCTAAAGTTGATACAGTTAAAGTTAAAAAACTGTTTTTTAATTGATATTCCATTACATTAACACCCTCTTTATAATATGAATTTCGTTAAATCCTTATTAGTAATAATATCGCCCAGTTTTTTATCAACATACTGTTCTGTAACGGTGATTTCACCCTCTGACATATCAGGACCATCAAATAAAATATCTTCAAGTAGTTTTTCTAAAATTGTAGCTAATCTACGTGCACCAACATTGTCTGTTCCTTGGTTAACATCATAAGCTATTTTAGCTAGTTTACAAATGGCTTCTTGCGTGAAAATAAGATTTATACCATCAGTCTTCAATAATGATTCATATTGCTTCAACAAAGAGTTCTTTGAATCTTTTAAAATCCTAACAAAATCAGATTCTCTTAAAGGATTTAGTTCAACTCTGATAGGGAAACGTCCTTGTAATTCAGGAATTAAATCACTTGGTTTGCTTTCAGCAAAAGCTCCAGCAGCAATAAATAATATATGTTCAGTATTAACAGGTCCATACTTCGTTGAAACTATTGAACCCTCAACAATAGGCAAAATATCTCTTTGAACACCTTCACGAGAAACTTGACCAGTAGTATTTTTATCACCTGCCACTGTTTTATCTATTTCATCTATGAAAATAATACCATTTTGCTGAGCTTGTACAACAGCCTTTTGATATAAACTATCATAATTAATAAGTTTTTTTGCTTCCTCTTGAATTAAAAGTTCGCGTGCATCTTTAACAGATAGTGTCCTTCTAACGCGTTTTTTAGGCATCAAACCACCCATTAAACTAGACATATCCATTCCCATTTGCCCTATCATGTCGTTCATTTGATTAGCTTTAGTAGCGGATTCAACATAAAGTGTAACTTCATGATTTTCCAACAAACCTTTTTTAAGCTTATCTGCAACAGATGCTCTTTTATCTATAATTTGATCATCTAATTCTTCATTGTCTTCATCGTCATCTTCATCATCCAAAGTGTCGGAAAAAAAGTCAACCCATCTCTCTGAAGGATCATCCTCTTCCTCTTCATCTCCGAAACCTGGCACTAATAATTTTATCAATCGATCATTGGCATGTTCAGTTGCTTCAATTTTAACTCGATCAAACTCTGCTTGTTCTGATATTCGGACGGATTCTTCTACCAAATCACGTACCATTGATTCAACATTACGTCCAACATATCCAACTTCTGTAAATTTTGTTGCTTCTACTTTTACAAAAGGTGCATTAACAATCTTAGCTAACCTACGAGCAATTTCTGTTTTACCAACTCCTGTGGGTCCCGCCATTAAAATATTTTTAGGTGTAATTTCTTGTTGCAAATCTTTTGGCAATTGCAATCTACGATAACGATTATATAATGCAACTGCTACAGCTTTCTTGGCAGAATCTTGTCCAATTATATAATTATCTAATAACTCTACTATTTGTTTTGGGGTTTTTACCATATAATCTCTCCTAAATTTCATCACTAGTTATTTTATCGTCTGTAAATACATCTATTCCTGCTGCAATCAAAACTGCTTCTTTAGCTATGTCACAAGCATCCATATCAGAACTATGTCTAATCATTGCTAATGCTGCAGCTTGTGCATAATTGCCACCTGAGCCTATAGCTACTACATCTTCATCTGGTTCCAATACTTCACCATTACCAGAAATTAATAGTAGATCCTGGTCATTAAATGCTATCATCATAGCTTGTAATTTAGCTAAGGTAGGATCTTTTCTCCAGCCTTGAGCCATCTCAACAGTAGACCTACGTAAATCTCCAGAATAAGTCTCTAGCTTACCCTCTAGCATATCTTGTAAACTTACTGCATCAGCAACACCGCCAGCAAAACCAACTACAACTTGGTTATGATATATACGGCGTACTTTTTTAGCAGTTGATTTTGCTATAACCTTTTCACCTAAAGTTACTTGACCATCTCCAGCAATTGCTATTTTTCCTTTATGTCTAACTGCACATATAGTTGTCATTTTTTATTTCGCCTCATTTTCTTTATTATCTCTAGGAAAATACTTATGATAAATATCACATAAATGTTGTTTAGTTACATGAGTATAAATCTGTGTAGTAGAAATAGATTCATGTCCTAATAATTCTTGAACAGTTCTCAAATCTGCACCATTATTCAGCATCTGCGTAGCAAATGTATGTCTCAACATATGTGGATGAACACTAGCAGATATACCAGCATTTAAAAAGATATTTTTAATAATATATTCTAGTCCTCGACTTGTTATCCTATTGCCATTAGAATTCAAAAAAACATATCCATAATCTGTTTTATGTAATAAAAGTTTTTTTCGAGCTTCCACAAGGTAGTTATTTAGAGCAGTCTTTGCTTCTTCTCCAAATGCAACATATCGATCCTTATTTCCTTTACCATGTACCAATATTAAATTCAATTCAAAATCAATTTGATCTAGTTTCAGGTTTGAAATTTCACTAACACGCATACCAGTTGCATAAAATAACTCTAACAAAGCCATATTACGCAAACCCAATGGCGTAGTCGTCGAAATAGATTTTAAAACCTTGACCATTTCGTCACTATACAAGAATTCAGGTAATTTTTTATGATCTCCCCTTAAACTAATTAATTCTACAGGATTAACGGGGATTATATTTCTCTTATTAAGAAATCTGTAAAACGAACGTAAAGTTGAAATTTTTCGACTTTGGGTGCTACGCTTATCTTTTTTTTGTGCTAAATATTGTATAAAAATTTCAATATCTCTTGATGATAATTTTAGCCAATCAATAAAACCACCATTTTCAACAAAAAAGGTTCGTGCCTCTGACAAATCGTCCATATACGCCTTACAAGTATTAATACTATAATTTCGCTCATTTTTCAAATAATTATAATATAATTTCAAAAAATCATCTGCTTGTTTCAACTTTATAGCCCAACTTTATTTTTAAACTCGTTTAATTCGTCTAATGCTATCTTAGATTGCATTAGATGTCTTTCTTGTTTGTTACGAATTTTCTTTTCCAACTGTGGCATCAGCGAATAAGATGCATTCATTGGTTGGAAATTTTTAGCTGATGTAGATGTAATATAATTTGCCATTGATCCTATCGCTGTATTTTTTGGAAAAACAATAGGTGATTCACCGATAGCACGCAACGAAGCATTAATTCCAGCTACTAATCCAGAACCTGCACTTTCAACATATCCTTCTACACCTGTCATCTGACCCGCAAAAAATAAATTCTTACACAATTTTGTTTCATAAGTAGAATTTAAAACTTCCGGACTAGAAATATATGTATTACGATGCATCTTTCCATATCGAACAAATACTGCATTGGCTAACCCAGGTATCAATGAAAATACTCTTTTCTGCTCACCAAATTTCAAATGCGTTTGAAAACCAACAATATTATACATTGAAGCAGAAGCATTATCTTGACGTAACTGTACCACAGCATAAGGTAATTTGCCTGTTTTTGGATCTTCTAACCCTACTGGTTTCAATGGGCCAAATAACATCGTTTTTTCTCCACGCTTTGCCATTACTTCAATAGGCATGCATCCTTCAAAAACATTATTTTTTTCAAACTCATGTAATTCAGCAGTCTCTGCAGTAATTAAATTGTTATAAAAATTAACAAACTGTTCTTTATCCATTGGGCAGTTTAAATATGCAGCTTCGCCTTTATCATAGCGAGATTTTTTATAAACAATGTTATAATCTATCGATTCTGCAGTAATAATAGGAGCAGCAGCATCAAAGAAATGCAATGACTCACTACCACAAAATTCTTTTATTTTCGTTGCTAGCGAATCAGATGTTAGCGGACCTGTAGCAATAATATTAATTCCTTCTTTAGGAATATCCTTAATTTCCTCATTATGCACATGTACATTAGGCAATTCATTAATTATTTGCGTAATCTTTTTACTAAAACTATCTCGATCTACTGCCAAAGCACCACCGGCTGGAACAGCAGTTTCATCTGCTACTCTCATGATCAAAGAATCTAATTGTCGCATTTCTTCTTTTAATAAACCTACCGCATTAGACAACTGATTTGATCGCATAGAATTTGTACAAACTAATTCGGATAAATTGCCAGTTTCATGAGCGGGTGTCATTTTAACAGGTCTCATTTCATATAAGTCAACTTCAATTCCACGCTTAGCCAATTGCCATGTTGCTTCACTACCAGCTAATCCGCCTCCAATAACCGTAACCCTTTCAGGCATAAACAAATCCTTTCTACCAATAATATCATATCAATCAAAAATCTAGCAATTAATTACTTTCTTCTTGATCTTCCCTATAATCACCATTAGGACATAAAACAAGCAATCCTTTTTTAGTTTTCTTTTGAACAAGAAAATGACCATCATTTGGGCAAGTTCTAGCAATAGGCTGATCCCATGAAACAAAATCACAATCAGGATAATTGGAACATCCATAAAACTTGCGATTTTTTTTGGATTTTTTCTCAATAATATCGCCCTTACCACACTTGGGACAAATAACACCAACTTTTTTAGTAATAGCTTGAGTATTCCTACAATCGGGGAATCTTGAACAAGCATAAAATTTACCATACCTACCTAATTTGATAACCATAGGTGCACCGCAAATCTCACAATCAAATTTAGCATCTTCATCTTTTATTTGAATTTTTTCAATCTGATCATCAGCTTTAGCTAATTCTTTGGAAAAAGGTTGATAATATGCATCAACAATCTTCACCCAATCTTTTTTTCCAACTTCAACACTATCAAGATCATTTTCCAGTTGTGCCGTAAAATCGACATTAACAATGTCTGGGAAAAATTTCTCAATTAATTTATTAACTATCTCTCCCAATTCTGTAGGAACAATAGATCTTCCTTCTAATTTTACATAATACCGTTTTTGAATAGTATCTATAGTTGGTGCATACGTAGATGGTCGGCCAACACCATTCTCCTCTAACGTATGAACTAAACTAGCTTCAGTATACCTTGCAGGAGGTTGCGTAAAATGCTGATCTGTTGACATTTTGACTAAATCTACTAACTCTCCTTCTACTAATTCGGGCAAATCTTTGTTTTTTTCGGAATTGGAGTCATAAACTTTAGTAAATCCTGCAAATTTCAATTTCGAACCAGTAGTTCTAAATGTAACATCATTTTGAACTATATCAGCTCTTACAGTATCATAAATTGCTGCATTCATCTGGCTAGCAATAAATCTAGACCATATCAAATTATATAAACGATACTCTTCTGGTGTAAGATAATCTTTTATAGACTCAGGTGTTCTAAAAGCAGAAGTTGGTCTAATAGCTTCATGTGCATCCTGTGCATCCCCATCATTTTTGAAATTTTTAGGATTATGTGCAGCAAAAGCATCCCCAAATTCACTTTTAATAAAATCAGCTGCTTCCTGTTTAGCAACGTTAGCAATACGTTTAGAATCAGTTCGCATATAAGTAATTAATCCTACACTACCTTTGCCCAAATTAATTCCTTCATAAAGTGATTGAGCAATCCGCATAGTTCTATGTGTTCGATAACCCAATCTTTTATTTGCTTCTTGTTGCATTGTTGAAGTAGTAAATGGTGCAGCTGCTTGTCTCTTGCGTTCTTTTTTGATCACTTGAGTAACTTCAAAAGGCTGTTTTTTGTCAATTTTAGCTAAAATTTTTCTAACGTCATCATTATTGGTCAAATCAATTTTTTTACCAGCTAATCCATAAAAATCACCATTGAACGTTGATTTTTGCTCAGCTTTTTTGAAGGTTGAAGAAATAGTCCAATACTCTTGAGGAACAAAATTAAGAATTTCCTTTTCTCTATCAATTACCAATTTTAATGCAATGGATTGAACTCGTCCTGCTGATAAGCCTTTTTTAACTTTTGCCCATAAAATAGGAGATATAGAATACCCTACAAGTCTGTCTAAAACACGTCTAGCTTGCTGAGCATCTACAATATTCATATCAATAGCCCTTGGTTCTTTAAAAGCAGCTTTAACAGCATCTTTAGTAATTTCATTAAATGCTACACGATTCATATCTTTGGGATCTAAGCCTAAAATGTGTGAAATATGCCAAGCAATCGCCTCACCCTCACGATCCGGGTCAGAAGCCAGATATACATTTTTGGCTTTTTTGGCTTCAGCTTTTAATTCCTTAATGGTAGAACCTTTTCCTCTAATAGAAATATATTTGGGTTCATAATCATTATCAATATCAACGCCCATTTGAGACTTAGGTAAATCACGTACATGACCCTTAGATGCAATAACATGATAATTACGTCCTAAATATTTTTCAATTGTCTTAGCTTTGTGCGGTGATTCAACTATCACCAAATTCTTCTTTACTTTAGCAGTAGGCATACTCCTAATTGACCTTCCCTTAATTATATTCTATAAACTATAAATTACCAGAAAACTATTTCTTGTCAACTATATAGTATCATCCAAGAAATAATCAATAACTGGTACAGCACCAGCAGCAATTAATTCGTTTGGTCCTTCAGATAAATTACTATTTATAGGTCCTGGAACAGCAAAAATATTACGATTAGCTTCTAAACCTAAATTAGCAGTTATCAAAGAGCCGGATTTCTTTCGTGCCTCTGTTACTAAAATATTTTCACTCAAACCAGCTAATATCCTATTTCTTTCTGGAAATCTAAATGGTAAAGGCGGTGTATCTGGCAAATATTCACTTAATACTAGTCCCTTTCGAAAAATTTCTTGTTGGAGACCTTCATTTTGATGAGGATAAAAATAATTAAGTCCATTACCTATTACAGCAATAGTATCTCCGTGATTAGCTAAAGTTAATCGATGAGCTAATTCATCGACTCCTTTGGCCAATCCACTAGCAATTACCCAACCATCTTGTATTATATTTGGTATTAATCTCTGCAATACCTGTTCACTATACTTAGTAGGTGTCCGAGAGCCTACTATAACAGTAATTCTCCTCTGCAATAAATCTAAATTACCTCTAGCAAATAAAACTAAAGGTGGATTATATATTTCTTTTAAGCATTCAGGATATATATCATCAAATATAGTTATAACATCACATTGACTACAAATTTTATCTATTAATTTAGAATAATTTTCATTATCAAACGCAGATAAAACAAGACCTCTTAATTCAAAATCAATATTTAATTCATTAATTAGTTGATATGTTATTTCCTTTTCTGAACTAAGTTGAAAAAGAATCTTATACATATTTTTATAGCCAATCTTTTTTTGCAATTTTAGTCGTAAACACAATTCTTTAATATTCATAAAAACCCCTTAAAATATTTACGCTAAAAAGTGGAGTTTTCATTTATATTATCTATAAGAACTAACTGGTTCAAAACTGAAACGATGGATAGGTGTAGGACCATACTGTTTTAATGCAGACAAATGTTTGGCAGTACCATAACCAGCATTATGAGCAAAATCGTATTCCGGATAAAGCTCCCCATACGCATCCATCAAACGATCACGAAAGACTTTAGCTACAATACTTGCTGCTGCAATAGAATTTGACTTACTGTCTCCTCTAATCAATTTTAGTTGTGGTAAATCTACAGGGACATCCATAGCATCTACCAGTAAAGCATCAGGTTTTACCTTCAATCCTTTAACTGCACGTGCCATAGCTACTCTATCTGCTTCGTATATATTGATTTTATCAATTAAATCATTATTAGCTAGACCAACGCTCACACACACTGCCTTGTCTAAAATCATTGGAAATAATTCATTACGTTTTTTAGGTGTTAATTTTTTAGAATCATTAACATCTATCAAATCGAAATTTTTATCCAAAATAACAGCAGCTGTCACAACTGGACCAGCTAAAGGTCCTCTACCAACTTCGTCTACACCAGCAACTAATTTGTTTTGACACCAAAATTCTTTTTCATAAGAAAATCTTGTTTCAAATTCTAAAAATGCCTTTTCTTTTTTAGCCTTTTGCATTTTGTAACTTTTAACTAAACGTTGGACGCCTTTTCTGGAATCATTCTCTAATTTTATTAAAAGATCAGTAGACACATCACCAGAAGACAACAATGTTTTTATTTCATCAATTGTCATGGTAAATCAAAAGTTATCCTCCCTATTTTGCCTTTACGTAGACGTTGCAAAAAGAAAATTGAAAAACGTTCATAATCATCACGCATTCCAAACAACTGTGTCATAGCTAGCAACAAATCAATATCATTTATTTTTTCTATTTTTTCGGCACTAGTTTTACAAAAATCAACTAATAAATTTAAATATTGTTCTCTTAAGTATTTTAAAACAAAAATTGATACATCATCAGCATGAAATACACTATCTTTAATAGCACCGCAAGCAGCTAATTTTAACCCTATATTTCTATCATCAAATTTGGGCCATAAAATACCAGGAGTATCTAATATTTGAATATTTGTATCTGTCTTTAACCAATTTTGCCCCCTAGTAACACCAGGTTTATCACCTACAATAGTTGCATTTCTACCAACTAATCGATTAATAATAGTTGATTTACCGCAGTTTGGAATTCCAGCTATAGCAACTTTAATCACAGGTTCTTTAGCTCCCTTGGCTATAATTTTATCTACCTTATCTTTTGTAGCAATTTTAATCAATTTAATTAAACCAGACATATTATTACTATGCTGTGCATCCATAGGTAAAACAAGTATTCCTTGTTTCTGAAAAAACTTCACCCATGCTTTGGTCTTAATTGCATCAGCTAAATCTGCTTTATTCAAAATTATTATGTGAGCCTTATTAGCAATCAATTTGCTGATCATGGGATTTTTGGAAGACATCGGCAATCTTGCATCTAAGACTTCAATTATGACGTCAATTAAATCTAATTTATCTTCTAATTGATTTTTTGCCTTATTCATATGACCTGGATACCACTGAATATTAGCCATTATCATTCTCCTTTCATAATAAGTATAAAACTAATTTATTACACAAGATTTTATTTTATTTAAATTAAATCAAAAAATAAATTACTACCATAAAAAATAGTCGAACATCGGATATTATATCATTTATTTTTTACTTTGTCTTTTATTAAGCATTATAGCTAACGCAACTTAATTATATTATAAAAGAATCTCAAGTAAGCCCTTTAATGGAAATTAAAAATCAATTGATAACGCTTTGGATACAGTCACATCATCATTATAAAATTTATTATATGCTGCTACATAAAGAGCATATCTAATATCTTTATTCACTATTCCAGTAACTTTAAGATTATTGTCTTTTTGAAACATTTTAACTGAATTCAAGGTAGCATTGTCATACACACCAGTTAAATTATTAGATAAGTAACCTAATGCCATTAAATATTTTTGCAAAATTGCAATATCCAACCCCATCATATTGTATTTTAGCAAGGTATTAGTTTGAAATTTAGGTAGATTTTCAATAGCAGAAACAGGTGTCTCATAAGTAGGCTTAATACCACGCTTATTAATCCATTTTCCTCTAGGTGTCAGCCATTTGGCGATAGTAAACTTATACTCAACATTATCATCGACTCCAACTTGTTGTACTGTACCCTTACCAAAACTATGTTGACCAACAGTAACAGCACATTGATTATCCACTAAAGCTGCAGTAAAAATCTCACTAGCACTGGCTGTATGCTGGTTAATTATAATTATCGGTTTTAATTTTGTTCTAAAGTTATTCGATAATTTTTTATTTGAACGAATAATTTGGTGTTCATTTCTACCTTCATATTTCATTATAATTTTTCCATATGGTACAAAATATGCCGCACAAGTCATAGCCTGCTCCATAATACCACCTGGATTATTACGCAAATCAATAATTAGTTTTTTTGAATGTAATACTTTTGCATTCTTAAGTGCTTCCCTTAGATCTTTAGCTGTATTAACATCAAATTGTGATATAGCAATGATTGTAGCTGAACCCTTTTGTCTAACTGATACTGTAGATTGCTTGATATTGGCTCTAACTACAGTTACATCAATTTTTTTATTATTACGTATCAAAGTTAGAGTAACTTTAGTTCCTATTTTGCCTCTAATCATTTTGGATAATTCCATGAAATTTCTAGCATCTACACTTTTACCATTGACACCAATAAGTTCATCATTGACCTTAATATGAGCCTTAAAAGCAGGTGTATCACGTAACACTGAGCAAATAACTATTTTATTATGAAAAACTTGCATCTCTACTCCAATGCCACCAAAGCTATTACCAGTCAAAACACCATTAATTTGCTTTAAATGATTGCCTTCTAATTTTTGTGAATATGGATCACTTAAACTATTAAGCATTCCGTCAATTGCACCAGATATCAATCTTTTATCGGAGATATCACAATAGTATGTTTTCTTTAATTTTTGATAAAAATTATTTATTTTACCCAAAGGCGATTTTTGCTGATAAATAGTCATTGCACTGTATGTAGATATACATCCTAGAAAAATTCCTATTAATCCTACAATAAACAAATACTTATATTCAGATAGCTTTTTTTTCATAAAATTACATCATCTTTTCCTGATACATTTGATAAGCCCGATCAAAAATAGTCATACTAACCAGATAGGTTGCATTAAATTCCAAATATTCCGATAATTTTTCATAATCCTGCTCTTGTCTAGGAAAACTACTGTCAAATTCCGCATTATTGGCAAATTGCACTACTTCATCAGTAGAATTATGATCTCGCAAGGTCATTAAAAACCTATAAAAACTTTCCCGATATGGCATACACATACCTACTCAGTATAATAAATAATTGCAATAGCACCACTACCAGCATGCGAACTTATTATCGGACTAGTAATATTACTTAAAACATTAATATCTGAATTAATTAAATGTATCCTATCAGCAATTTCTGCTGCAATATCAGGAGTATCAACGTAAGATATACCCACTTCAGAAATTTGATTTTTATTTGCCTCGATATCTGCTAATACCCTTTCTTCAAAATCTTTAAAGAATTTTTTTCCACGACCTTTTTTATATACAGATAATTTTCCATCTGTCATCTGCAAAACTAATTTGATATTTAACAATGTTGCAATCTTACCGGAAATAGAGCCCAATCTTCCACCCTTGATTAAATTATCTAAATTAGACACCATCATTTCCAAATGCTGATTTTTCTTAATAGCTTCAATATGCAATTTTATTTCTTGTAAAGTCTTACCTGCTATAAGATCTTTAGCAGCAGCTAACACTTGTAGACCTAATGCACGGTCAGTCAAGCCCGAATCAATAATAGTAATATTATCACCAAGATTCAGCAAATCAGCTGCTTGTTTAGCAGCGGAAATAGTGCCACTTAAACTTTGAGTTAAAAAAATACCAAGTATATGACTACCATCAGATGCTAAGTCCTTAAAGACATCTTCAAATAATCCAATAGAAGGTTGACTTGTTTTAGGTAGTTCATCAGCAGATAACATTTTCTTTACAAAGTCTTCTCTACTGATGTCAACACCATCAGTGTACGTCTTATCAGAAAAAGTTATTGATAGTGGAACTATATGGATATCATATTTATTAATTTCATCTATTGTCAATTGAGCAGAGGAATCTGTAACTATTTTTATTTTTTTCATCTAAGGTCCTTCATTTCGTAACATAAAATGTATTTATATCAATATATTATGTTAAAATTTATCTATCGATATAACTATTAGTATATCAAAAAAAAAGATTTTAAGTGAGAAAGGTGGAATAATTTTATGACCTTCAAAAAACTATGGGAGGAACCTAAAAACGTATCAACAAAATACTTTATTTTAAATAATGTTTTTAGTGCAATAACTCACTGTATAGGTTTTGGATTAGCAATTGCAGGATTAGTCATTTTAATAATACGATCAGCAAGTACAGGTAATGCGATAAGAGTTGTCTCATTTACTATTTTTGGTACTAGTTTAGTCATCTTATATTTATTTTCTACTTTATATCACAGTCTAGTATTTACTAAAGCAAAAAGAATTTTTCAAATATTTGATCACTCTTCAATTTTCATTTTAATTGCTGGTTCTTATACACCATATGCATTAGTAATGATCGGTGGCTTTAAAGGCTGGCTTTTATTTGGAATTATCTATACGCTAGCAGTAATCGGAATTTTATTTTGTATATTTAACAAGGGTAAGCGACCATTGGGCGAGATAATTTTATATATCGCCATGGGATGGACAGCATTGACATTTGGTAATACGATTTTTCCTCTACTTGGAAAAAGTGGATTTTTACTTCTATTGTCAGGCGGTCTTGCTTATACTATAGGTGCTTTATTGTACACAATGAAAAGAATTCCATATATTCATGTCATATGGCACTTATTCGTCATATTAGGTTCGGCATTAATATATTTTTCAATCCTATTATATGTTTGATTTAAGCTATAAATGAAAAAAACTTGATCAGCTATGAGTGACTCTCCTTATAATCATAAGGTTGAGATAACATCACTACATGCTTTTCAAGCTTTTTTTATTTATTATTCAAGAAAACATCTATTGCAGAAATATTATTTTCTAATTTTCTTTCTAAAATTGCTTTTTTTATTTCAACTAATAACTCTCCTATCCTAGGTCCAGCAGGTATTCCTTTTTTCAATAAGTAATTACCATCTATTACTAATTCTGATTCATTTTTCAATGGTAATGCTTCATATCTATCTATTATAGCTTGACTATTAACGGGTTGACCTAAGATATTAGACAAATCAAGCGTTTGCATAATAGTATCTAAATTAGTACTAAATAATTCATAATTTGACGGAATACGATAACTAAGTAAATCAAAGAAAGTCACTATATCATAAACGCAGTGCTCCATGGCATTAGAATTTTTCCAAGCACGCATAAATTTAGCTATTTCATTATTAGGTAGCTTTAATAAAATAATTATAGTTGCCCAAAATGTTTCCTCCGTAACAGGCGAAAAATTCAATTTAGAAAAAACACTTAGCTGTTCTTTCTTATGTTCTAAATATGGTACTTCATTATACAATTCTGTATCTAAAAAGACTTCAAAAGCACGCTTACTAGACTTACCGACACCCATTTTAACAAATTCATCACGAATGCGTTCAATGGAAATTTTACTCAGCAATTCATGATTATCAAAAATTGCTTTTTTGGTATCCAAATCTAATCCAAAACCTAATTGGCTCATGAATCTAACAGCCCGCATCATTCTCAGTGCATCTTCATGAAATCTATTTTCGGCTTTACCTACAGCTTTAATATTATGAACAACTAAGTCATTCAAGCCATAAAAATGATCTATGATTTTGCCTTCTGCATCCATAGCTAATGCGTTAATAGTAAAGTCTCTACGCTTTAAATCTTCAGATAAATTTTGGACAAAAGTAACCTTATCAGGTCTACGATAATCTTGATAACCAGATTCAGTCCTAAAAGTAGTTATTTCATAGCTTTGACCTTCATATAAAACTGTAACTGTACCATGTTTAATACCAGTATCTATTGTTTTCTCAAAAATTTGTTTAATTTCTTCAGGATATGCACTTGTTGCTATATCAATATCATGAATATGCCGATTAAGCAAAAGATCGCGAACACATCCACCAACAAAATATGCTTCATAACCCACCTTATTTATTTTATTTAAAATAGGTAAGGCTGCTTTAAAAACATTAGGTAATTCAGTAATATTCATTATTGACTTCCTTTCATAATCACTATTAAATTTTACCAGATTTAAGGCTAAATTTGGTAAAATAAGATAATAACTATTAGTTTTAGAAAGGAAATGATATATATTCATGAATTTTTTGCAAAATAATTCAAAAACAAATTTTTCAAAATCCATTATTAAATCTATTTTAAATACTAAAACCATAAAAGATTTATTCTTCATTGCACTTGGTGCTTCTATCTATGCATTTAGCCTTGATGCGATAAATATCAAAAATCAATTAGCAGACGGTGGTATAAGTGGTGTAACATTATTACTACGATATTGGTTTAAAATCAATCCTGGTATTTCTACCCTTGTTCTCAACATTCCATTAATCATTATTGGTTATAAGTATATGGGACGAAGAATGTTGATATTAACTATCTGGGGAACATCCTGCCTATCTTTTTTCCTAAATTTTTGGCTACATACGCCTTTTATTCATCAAATAAACTTAGATCATGATCTTTTTTTAGCTGGATTATTAACAGGATTGTTATCTGGTCTAGGTATTGGAATTGTATTTAAATTTGGTGGTACTACTGGTGGAACGGATATTATTGCCAGAATATTAGAACTAAAATTAGGTATTCCAATTGGTAAAACATTATTAGGACTAGACGTTTTAGTACTTGGTATTTCATTATCATACCTAGATACCAAACATATGCTATATACATTAGTAGGTAGCTACTTCTTAGCTAAAATCGCTGATTATGTTCAAGAAGGCTCTTATGCAGCTAAAGGTGTAATCATTATTTCAGATAAATATTTAAATATAGCTAAAATGATAAATTTAAACCTAGACAGAGGTTATACATATTTATTAGCTGAAGGTGGATATCAAAATGACACCAAAAAAATTATATATTGCGTTGTTTCACCACGTGAACTTTCTAATTTAAAGTCTATAGTTCTTAATGAGGATAAAAAAGCCTTTGTTTCAATTATTGATGTTCATGAAACATTGGGAGAAGGTTTCACTTACTTACGAAAGAAAAATAATATATTTCAACAATTCAAATAAAATAAAGTAAAAAATACTAACCATGTAGGTTAGTATTTTTTTGCAATTAATGCCTTCTTATACCTTTTTATCACAATGAAACTATGTGCGTTTTTAATAATCCATGTTCTTCAAAATCTTTAGCTACTTGCAACAAACGATATTCATTACCTTTTAAAGATGAAATTTGTACTCCTATAGGTAGACCATTAATCGTTTCATAAACTGGTAAACTTATTGCAGGATCTCCAGTCAAATTCATTAATTGTGTAAAAGGCGTCCACCTATAAGTATTATCAAAAGCCTGTATAGCCACATCACGTTGTTCCCTAATAGACATGCTTTGAAGATTTGATAATAAATTTTTAAGTGTCTGAGGCAAAGCACACTCTGTTTGTTTTGGAGCAACACTTATTGTAGTAGGTGTCAAAAATAGGTCATAATTTTGATAAAATTTAGCATTTTGCTCTATCAATATATCTTGATCTTTAAGCATACCGCTATATTCATAGGCAGAAATTTGTGGTCCTATCTTATAAGATAGCCAAGCAAGATCACCTAAATCTTTGCATAATACCCTATCACTCTGATCTTTAAAATTAGCTAAGTTTCGTCCTGTTTCTACTAAACACGTTGTATAGTAAAAATGAAATAGTTTTACTATATCAATAGCTGGAGCATCCTCTATTACTTCATGCCCCATCGCTTTCAAATAAGAGACTATACTTTTGATGGCTTTAATAGCATCGCTTGACGTAGGCTCATCAGACAAACTTTGAACACTATAAGCAATCTTTAAAGGTTTAGTTAACGATTGGATTTTTTCTTCTTTTATAGTCGGTAAACTACACATTGCATAAGGACTATAAACTGATGCATTTTTTAACATGGTAAATACATCTCTCACAGACTTAGCTAAGGCAAACTGTGTAGATAAACTATTAAAGCCCCGATAAATACCGGGGCCTGAAGCAATGCGTCCCCTTGAAGGTTTTAAACCAATAAGCCCAGTGTATCCTGCTGGAACACGAATGGATCCTCCAGCATCACTACCCATTGCAATAGGTACTATACCTGCTTTAACTGCAGCTGCTGCCCCTCCACTTGAACCACCAGGATTACGAGTTATATCTTGAGGCAAGCAAACTGCACCAAAAGCATTAGAATCAGCAACAGTCTTTAATCCAAATTCTGACACATTGCTACGTCCTATTGGTATAAAACCCATCTCTAAAACTTTTTGTACATAAGCATCTGTGCGTGAGCTCACTTTATCACGCATCAAGGCACAGCCATTAGACGTTACTGTCCCTTCCCAAAATTCTGTCAAATCTTTTAATAAAGTAGGAACGCCATAAAAAGGTGGCAACTTTTGTCGCTCATCATCTGTTAAATACTGTAATTGCCGATCCATCTTTTTTGCTTGACATAAGGCCTTATCAAACCAAGTAATTGTCATACAATTTAATATAGGTTGAAGTTTAATGGCATTGTCGATAGCATATTCCACTAATTTTAAACAACTTATTTTTTTATTTTTAACAAGGTCTGCATAATATGTCGCATCTTCTGTAAATAACATATAGCCTCCCTTTAATTAATAACTCTCTTTTTTAGATTTGATATTATAATTCAGTTAACAAATCTTGCATTTCAATATCTTCAGGCACCATCTCAATATATTTTTTCAAAACTAATTTAAAGTCATGAGTATCTCCTATTTCATGGAAGAATAAAGCCAATTGACGCAAAAAGTCAGCATTATTTTTAAAATTTGGATAAGCTAACAAAAATTGCTCTTTGGCCTTTTGATAATTTTCAGTCCTTTGATATGATATAGCTAAATTCCAAATCAATTGTGGATCGTGTTGATTATCATTATCATTATCATGAGACAATAATAATATATTGTTCTTATCTTGATTGGTTATGATATATAGATTGGATAAATCCAATTTCAAATCATCATTATTAGATAATATATCAACACCTTTTTCTAAAATTTGCTGTGCCTGATCATAATCCTTCAAAGATAAAGCTGCTTTAGACCCAATTCTATATAAAGAAATATCATATTCGTTATAACTAATGCCTGCATTAGCAACGACAAGTGCTTTATTTAATTCACCAATATTAAAATACGCCTTTGCTAAATTTGGATATACATTAACATAATCGGGTTGACTATCAATAACTGCCTGAAACAATTTTATAGCCTGCTTCCAATTGCTAGTAGCCATCATAATTAATCCAGCATCATATTGGCTATCAATATTTAGTAAACTATCCATATTATTTTGTATGACTTCAGCTGCTTCTTCATATTTTCCCATCTTGGCTAAACATGACATAATTCTTTGAGAAATTGCAACCTCACCAAAGGTTTTGTTACCTTGATCTAATAATTCCTGATAATATTGCATAGCACTATCATATGAACCTTTTAAGTAATTAATTTCAGCACAGCCAAAAATAATAGCTGGTTCATCTTTTCGCAATGCTAATGCCTGCTTTAATTTGTCTTCAGCCACATCAAAACAACCATTTGTTTGATAATAATCTGCCTGAGCTAATAAGCTTTCAATATAACCACTACTACTAGGTTTAATATCATATAGTAATTGTAATCCTTGGTCCTCATCACCATCATTTAATAATATTTCTGCTAAATAAACCTTAAATACACCTTCATCTGGGAATGTTTTAATTAAATGCATATATACTGTTTTAGCTAAATCTGTAAAGCCAAAACCTAATAAATTTTCCGCCAAATCTATTAATACATTATTATCATCATTCTGCAAAGCTTTTTTCAATAGAATATTATTATTTGAAAAATTATGTTTCTGTATCTCATCTAATAATTTTTCTGAATATGACATATAAATTCACCCGTTTAATATATTTAAAATTAATAACAAAAACATCAGACCATAAAAGATCTGATGTTTTAAATTGAATGAAAATCCAATTATTTAACTGCTTCCTTAAGAGCCTTACCAGGCTTAAATGCAGGAACTTTAGAAGCTGGAATTTCAATTTCAGCTCCTGTTTGAGGATTACGTCCTTTACGTGCAGCACGCTCACGTACTTCAAAAGTACCGAACCCAATCAATTGAACTTTTTCATCTTTAGATAAAGTCTCTTTTACAAAGTTAAAAACTAAATCTACAGCATCAGCTGCTTCTTTTTTACTTAACTTAGTATTTGATGCTACCAAAGAAACCAAGTCAGCTTTATTTGCCATTTGCTTTCACCTCCTGAAATTGAACTTCATTTAAAAGTTCAAAAATTCATCTCCAAACGGGATAAATGAAGAATGACGAAAAATAAACATCATGCCCCTGCATTTAAAAATAGCATATAAAGAGCATAACGACAAGCTTTTTTTCCTATTTTCTTTTTCTAGCCAATATTTTAATGGGAGTTCCTTCAAAATTAAAATTCTGTCTCATTTGATTAATCAAAAAACGTTTATATGAAAAGTGTAATAGTTCAGGATCATTAACAAAAACAACAAATGTAGGTGGAACAACAGCTACTTGCGTCATATAATATATTCTTAATCGTTTACCATTTACTAATGGCGTAGGCGTAATTCTAGTTGCATCTAATAATAAATCATTTAAAACACTGGATTGAATTCTTCTTTGTTGATTTTCTTTAACATTTTTAACTAAAGAAACAATATCTTCAATTCTTTGTCCCGTTTTAGCTGAAACAAATACAATTGGAGCATAATCTAAATATTGAAATTCTTGTCTAATAACCTTAACAAAATCTTGCATGCTTGTGGTGGTCTTAGAAGGCACATCCCATTTATTAACAGCAATAATTACGCCTTTTCCAGCATCATGTGCATATCCAGCAATATGTTTATCTTGTTCTATAATACCTACACTAGCATCTATAACGATAATTGCAACATCACTTTGTTCTATAGCAGATATAGACCTCATAACTGAATATTTTTCAACTTTTTCATATACCTTACCTTTACGTCTTATTCCGGCTGTATCAACAATGGTATACTTTTGACCATCTTTTTCAAAAATAGTATCAATAGCATCTCTCGTTGTACCTTCCATGTCAGCCACAATAACCCGATTTTCACCTAAAATAGAATTAACTATAGAAGATTTACCCACATTAGGTCGTCCAATGATGCTAAAACGTATATTATTATCATCATCAGTCGTATTATTTCCATTGAATTTTGAAACAATAGCATCCAAAAGATCACCTAATCCCGTACCATGACTACCCGATACTGGAATCGGATCGCCTAATCCTAAAGAATAAAAGTCATATATATCATTTCTTTGTTCTGGATTATCAGCTTTATTAATAGCTAGTATTATCGGTTTCTTAGCTTTATATAAAATTTTAGCAATGGTTTCATCCAAATTAGTCACATGTCCAGTAACATCACTTAACATGACAATTACATCAGCTTCATTGATCGCAATCTCTGCTTGAGTCTTAATTTGCTCTTCAATTACATTATCTTCAAAAGTAATACCACCAGTATCTACTAAGACAAATTGCTTACCCATCCATTGAGCATTAGCATAAATTCTATCTCTAGTAACGCCTGGTTGATCCTCTACAATAGCTACACGTGAATTTATAATTCGATTAAAAATCGTTGATTTTCCTACATTAGGTCTACCAACCAAAGCTACTACAGGTAAAGACATATTATCTCCTCCTTTTAACAAAAAAAAGAACTGAAATACATCAGCTCTATTTTAATGGTAAATAAGACCTAATCCTTCAATTGATCTCCAATAAGATCTCCTAAAGCAAATCCATTATCACCATCACTCATATACTTTTTAGCAACATTATCCTCATGACGTGGACGAGATTCATTACTCTTATTATCTGATTCAGTTTGCTTAATTGAAAGAGAAATTCTCTTATCACTAGGATCGATACCTAATACTTTAACCTTAACAGTTTGACCAACCTTCAAGAAATCACTAGGCTTTTCAACACGCTTATTGGAAATTTCTGAAACATGTACCAATCCTTGAATTCCACTAGCAACTTCTATAAAAGCACCGAAAGAAGTCAAAGATTTAACTTCTCCATCAATAACATCGCCTTCATGTAACTCAGAAGTTGCTTCTTCAAACGGAGATGGTAAAGTTTGCTTAATTGAAAGGGAGATTCGACGTCTATCATCATCAATGCCAATAACTTTTACTTTAACTTCTTGGCCAACTTTCAAAACATCACTTGGCTTATCAATATGCTTGTATGAAATTTCTGAAATATGAACCAAACCATCTACACCACCAACATTGATGAATGCACCAAACCCTGTTAAACGTGATACTTTACCTTCTATAGTATCACCTACTACTAATTGATTAGCAACAGATTCAAAAGCCTCTTCACGTTCTTCTTCAATTAAATCTTTTCTAGAAAGAATCAATCGGTTCTTATTAGGATCAATTTCTGTAATCTTTAAGTTCATCTTCTTACCGATATATGGCTTAAGATCAGAAACATAACGATTAGAAATAAGGGATGCAGGTAAAAATCCACGAGTTCCAACATCTACCAACAAACCGCCACGTACGGCACCTGTTACAACACCTTCTACAGTGTTACCCTCAGCATAAACTTTCTCAAGTTCAGAATATGCTTCTCTTTCTTTCAATCGTGTAACAGAGAAGAAGAACTCACCATTTTCTTTATCACCGCCAGCTTTTCTAAGAACTAAAGCTTTAAACTTATCACCTGGCTTAACCAAGCTTTGCAAATTGGCATTACGATCTGCAGTGAATTCACGCTTGATGATAATACCTTCTACACCTTCATTAACAACACCAACAGTAAGTTGACCGTCTTCCACATTTAGAACTTCCACTTCTACAATGCTTCCAACTTCAACTCCTTGCATTTGCTTCAACGCATCTAAGAATTGATTACTATTATCTGACATATTTACCTCCCAATATCATCTTCCATTTTATAGGAAAACGAATGTTTTTTCTACACTTTTATTTATTTTTTTTATTTTTTTTAATTATTTGGGTCAACTTGTTAACAACTTGATCAATAGACATATCTGTCGTGTCAACCTGATATGCATCTTCAGCCTTTCTTAAAGGAGATATTTGCCTATGCATATCCTTATAATCTCTATCTGCAATATCTTTCTCAATATCAGTTAGATTTTGATTAATGCCCTTTTCTTTAAAATCCAAATATCTTCTTTTAGCTCTAGAAGCTACACTGGCAATCAAAAATATCTTAACATCAGCATTAGGCAAGACTGTAGTTCCAATATCTCTACCATCCATAATTATATTATTCTCACCAGCAATTTTTCGTTGAATTTCTACCATTTTCTTTCTAATTTCTGATAATGCTGAAACTTGCGATACATTTGCAGTTATCTCCGGAGTTCTAATATCAAAAGAGACATCTTTATCATTGATATAAACTCTTTGATCATCATTTATATTTTTAAAAGATATAATATTATTATTTAAAGCTTTCAAAATTCCACTTTGATCATCATATGCTAAGTGATTTTGTTTAGCGACTAAAGTACATGCACGATACATTGCACCTGTGTCTAAATAAATATATCCCATATTCTTAGCTATTATTTTAGCTACTGTACTTTTTCCTGCAGATGCAGGTCCATCAATTGCTACTTGCATTAACTAAAACACCTCATGTTATTATCTAGTTACTGATTTTAACATAAATATATGGAAAAATATTACAATTTTAAAAACAAGTTATCATTAACAATTTTTTTCTATAAACTTTTGCAAAGTAGGTATTATTTTGTTGGATAATATCAAAAATAATATACCATTAATAATTCCCTTTATAAGATTAAATGGAGCTATTAAAAATAATATGTAAGCCATTAAATCATTTATTCTAAAATTAACCAGTTGCATATACAAAGGAAGCAAAACATAGTAATTAATTATTGACATTGATATTGTCAACCCACATGTACCTAAAAGAATACCTATGATTTTATGCTTTAACATGTACATTTTATTTTTAGACCAACAATATATGGGAAAAATATAGCATAAACTCGCTACTAAAGCTGCTATTTGACCTAATAATGCTATTAAATTAAATCCCCCTATTATTAAACATAATATCCCCCTAACAATAGCTACTGTAGATCCTACAATAGGATTAAATACGAAAAATGAAACCATAATAATAATGTCTGAACAATCAAGTTTCAAAAATGATGCCCCAGGAATGATCGGAATAGATATTTGCATAACTATAAAGGAAAAAACTCCTAACATCATCGACAATAATAGTATTTTCAATTCATTAATATTATTAACTTTTTGATATCGCTTCATAAAAAAAACCTCCTAAATAATAAAAAGTCCGTCGTCCAAAGAACAACAGACTTTAATTACATATACTAAGTAGGTAAAAAAATGTCTGTCTTCTTTCATCTAGACTATACTATCGGTATCCTTGTGGATTCTGCTAAAAAGCTCGCGGACTGATTTACCGCCGGTCAGGAATTTCACCTTGCCCTGAAGACAACATACTTTTTTTATTATAATAATATATATTTCAACAAATGTAAATTAAAAGTGTGCAGATGTACTGCACACTTTCGATTATTTCTTATTTTCAGAAGACTTTTCTTTCGACTCTTTTTCCGTATTAGATGATTTAGCACTATCTGACTTTTTATCATTTGCATTGGATTTCTTATCATCTTTTGCTTTGTCATCTTTTTTACTACCATTATCTTTGCCTTTTTCAGATCCCTTGTCGACTTTATGCTCGACCTTGGCCTTAGAAGTTGCAGCCTTACTATGACTAGCCTTAGCACTCACACCTTTATGTTGATTTACATGAGTAGTTTTAGTAGATGCAGCTGAACTATTACTGTTATGACTACTATCTTGGGTATTATTAGATGCTGTAGTGGTTGAACTGTCATTACTTTTTTCATTAGATGAATCGTCACTAGACGAATCATCCTTATCTGCATCATCATCATCATCATCAGACTTTTTCTCGTGTTTTTTCTTTTTATGACTGTCTTTTGAGTCACGGTTATGCACCAATTCCGACTTTTGACTATCATTATCAGAACGTGATGTAAAATGTGCTATAACTAAAGGAACACACACCAAAAATAATAAAACTAATGTAGCTAAGACCAATATACTGCGTCTTTTACTTTTTCTCTTAGCAACTGTAGATGAAGGAACAGATCGTATTCTGCGTTTAGTATTTCCTGCCGATGAAGTTTTCTGCACACTACCTCGAGGAGTACTTGGTCTTTCATAATGTTTAATAGGTTCTTCTGAGTCTTTATTCATAATAATATCTCCTATATAGACTTAATCTCCCTTATATTTTAACACATACAAAAAATATATATGAAATTAATTTTCACTATGTTTTAATTTGTTAATTTCTTCATGTGTCAACTCTCTATATTCACCCGAAATCAATGATTTCAAAGTTAGAAAAGCATAACGTTCACGTGATAATTTATCAACCAAATGATTAACTGCTTTAAACATATTTTTTACTTGATGATAATGACCTTCATGAATAGTCAACTGAACCAACTGAATATTGCGATTCTTATCTGTTTTAATGATTTTGACTTTAGCTGGTGCTGTCTTCCTACCATCAATTGTTACACCATGTTTTAAATCATATATCTCACTAGCAGTTAAAAAGCCGCTAATTTTAGCTACATAAACTTTTTCAATTTCATTTTTAGGATGCATCAAACGGTTAGCAAGTTCACCATCATTAGTCATTAATAACAAGCCAGATGTATCATAATCCAACCGCCCTACTGGATATAATCTATAAGGTAAATCTTTAAAAAAATCGGTTACTGTTTTTCGACCCTTATTATCACTTACAGTTGATACAACATTACGTGGTTTATACAAAAGATACGTATGTAACTGTTCTTTATGGATAGGAACTCCATTAACTTCAATTTTATCGTTATCGTCCACTTTAGTTCCCAATGTCGTAACAAGATTTCCATTTACTGTAACTTGGCCCGAGGTAATAAGTATTTCAGCCTTTCTTCTTGATGCTATTCCTGCTTCAGCAATAACTTTTTGCAATCTTAATTTCATATTTACTCCTCTTATTAATTAAATATCGTCACTATTATTAAATAGTTCTACTTGTTGACTATCTATAACTGAATCTGAAAAACTTTCTATCAAAGGCAGATCGTCTAAAGATTGATAACCAAAATATTGCAAAAAATATTCAGTAGTAACATACAAATTTGGATGCCCTGCTACTTCTTTCTTGCCACTGATTTCGACTAATCCTCGCCATATTAATGTTTGAATTGCACCTGCAGAATTAACACCACGAATATCATCAATCTCAATTCTTGTGATTGGTTGTCTATATGCAACAATAGATAAAACTTCTAAAGCCGATTGACTAAGGTTTTTATTCAAATCTTTTTGGAAATATCTACCTACAATGTCTGAACACGAATTTTTTGTTACTAATTTTATAACATCATTAACCCTTAAGATACTCAACCCACAATCGTGATCATCTTCTAATTTATCTTTGGTCTTTTTTATTATCTCATGTAATTGCAAAGCAGGAATATCTAATAATTGCGATAACTGATCTTCTGTAATACCTTCATCTCCTGCTAAATACAATATTGCTTCTAATTGTGCCTCTTTACTCATTTTATGCAACTAAACTTTCTATCACTAAATCTTCAAAATCACTTTCTTGATACACTTTAATCTTTTGATTTCTACATAACTCCAAAATTGCCAAAAATAATGATATTAATTCATCAACTGTGGTTAGTTCTGCACTTAATTCAAAAAAACTTAATTTATGTGCAGAATGTAATTTAGAAGAAAGCCATAGAACCATATCTTCAATTGATACTTCTTTAATATTAACTTCACCAACATTATTTTTGTGTTGAAATCGTTGCAAAACAACAAAAAAAGCACGAGCTAATTGCTTACTTGAAATTTCTCCAAATGGCAATAAACTAACTTTCTTTTGCGAAGCAACAGATGGCTCTTTAGCTACAGTGATAGGTGCACTTTTCTGTCTTTCATCTAAAAATTCTGATATTTTCTTAAATATCGAATATTGTACTAACTGTTCTACTAACTCTTCTCTAGGATCGTCATCTTCTATTATTTCATTATCAAAATCATTTTTAGGCAACAAATATTGCGATTTAATTTTAAGCAATGAAGAAGCCATCACAAAATATTCACCAGCAATTTTTAAATCCAAAGTTTGCCACTTACTTAAGTAAGCTAAATATTGACTTGTAATCTTAGCTATCGGAATATCATAAATATCAATCTTCTGTGATTTAATTAAATGTAGTAACAAATCTAACGGACCTGAAAAATTAGGCAGTTCAAGATTCAAATTAGTATCATCTATCATGTATCAGATTCCTCTATATATTTCATTAAATATGCATAATCAGGCATCGTACATAATAATTTATTTTGATATAATTCATGCAATTCCTTCATAATCATTTCTATTATCTTTTCACGATCATAGCTAGGATTAATAGATACATATCTAATGACAACAAACTCAGCTTCCACTTGCACACAAACTACGCCTTGAAAATCAACTGTGGGATTACTACGATATAAATAAACAGTATATATATCACTTTCATTATACAATTTTATTTCTGCAAGCAAATTTTTTAAAATCTTAAACTCATCAAAATAGGACAAATATCCCATAACTATTTTTTCATAATTGTTTTTATATTTATATAACATAGCAACTACCTTAAATACGCGGATGTGTACGTTTATAAACATCCATAATATGTTTTTGAGTTAAATTAGTATAAATCTGTGTGGTAGAAATATCACTATGGCCCAAAATTTCTTGAACAATACGCAAATCTGCACCATTTTCTAATAAATGTGTTGCAAATGTATGGCGTAATGTATGTGGAGTAACATTTTTATTGATCCCTGCTAATTGGCAATAACGTTTTATCATTTGCCAAACGGCCTGTCTAGTAATTTTTCCTCCCCTACTATTTAAAAATATTGCTTTTTCAAATTTGCCAGATTCTAAGAGCGTTTTATTTCTCACTGTAATCTGATACTTTTTTATCCATGACATGGCAACATTACTGATAGGTATGAGTCTTTGCTTTGATCCCTTACCAAATACTTTAATTAAATGCAATTCTTCATGAATACTATCCTCATTTAGATTAATAACTTCACTTACTCGCATACCAGTAGCATACAAAGTCTCTAAAATTGCACGATCTCTAATTCCTAAATCTGTTGTAGTATCAGGCATATTAATCAATTTAGTCACCTCTGTAGTACTCATAGCAGTAGGTAACCTTTTTTCTTTTTTCGGAGAATCAATTCTCAAAAGAGGATCTTGTTTAATCAAATTTTGTCTAAACAACCATTGATAAAATTTTCTCAAACTTGATAACATACGACTAATACTTGCAATAGCTTTTCCTTTATCACGCTCTTGTGCAAAAAACGAATCGATAATTAAAGCGTCTACTTCCCATGTAGTAATACCCAATGATTTTAAAAATGAGAAATACTCCAATAAATCTTGCCGATAGGATAATAAAGTATTATTACTCAATCCACGTTCAATTTGGGCAAAACGCAAATAATCTTCAAGACTATCATTCATCATTTTCAACCTTATCAAATAAACTAATAACGCCAGCGTCATTATCAACAGTAATTAATTTTGCTTTCAGCAAATGACCTAAAGCACGCTTAAAGGCTGATTTAGAAATGCCAAAATGTTGTTTAATTAAGTTAGCATCTGATCTATCACAAAATGGTAAGGACTTTGTGCTTTCACGATTTAAACTAACCAAAATCATCTGTGCATCATCATCTATTTCTTCATAATTACGTGGTAACACACTCATATTTAACCTACCATACTGACTATTACCAATTACCCGTCCAGTAACTTGTTCTCCTAGACGTAACGGTCTATATGATTGTGATTCATGAATAAACGCTAAATAAAAATCGGTTGTTATTAAAAAGGCACCAATTTCATATGTCAAATACACTGTACCAGTTAATTCTTTATTCATCAAATTATTGGGATAATTAGCAGCTAGTTGAGTAAATACATCACCATCAGCTAATTTTGCCCATATTCTATCTTTATGGTCTGTCTCTAACCTGACTAATAAACGGTCACCTTTCTTAGGCCATCTACTTTTATCTAATGGCAAATCATCTAACGAAAGTGCAACATCCTTATCTTTCAATCCTATATCTAAAAACACACCCAAATCTTTTCTAACTTCTGTAACAGTTGACCATCCATATTGATCTTCTTGAGCAAAAGGATAAAATTGCGTCATCACATGCTTATGATTTTTATTTTCATAAACAAATCCTTTAACTATGTCACCGAGTTTTAATGGTTCTTCTTGTGTAAGTTCAACATTATTCAACTCAAAGGTCACACCTGAAACCTGAACAAAAAATGCATTAGTATTTTTATCAATTACTTTACCAGAAACAATTTTTCCAAGCATATTATTCCTCATCTTTACATAATCATTATTATGATAAGTATAAATTAAAATCAAGAAAAATAAAAGAATCTAGACAACATATCTAGATTCTTTATTATTTTAAATTACTCTAAATTTAAATATTTGAGGCTTCGCCTAAGTATACTGCTCCACGACGTGCATCAACAGTGATCTTAGAACCATCTTTAACCTTGCTTACAGCATCAGTAGCACCAACAACAACAGGAATTCCCAATGAAAGTCCTACAACTGCTGCATGACTAGTTAAACCAGATGCTTCAACTACTAAAGCAGATGCTTTCTTAATAGCAGGTAAATAATCTTTGTTAGTAGTCTTAGCAACTAAAATATCGCCTTCTTGTACTTTGTTATTTGCATCTTCTGCAGAATCAACAACAACAGCACTACCTATAACTGATTGTTCACCTACACCTAAACCTTTAACAAGTTGTGTACCGATTAATTGTAATTTCATCAAGTTTGTAGTACCAGTTTGACCCAAAGGCACACCTGCTACGATGATTACTAAATCACCATCTTTAGCAAGTCCAGATTCCTTAGCCAATTCTGCAGCTTTATCAAACATTTCTTCAGTAGTCTTTGGCTTTTCAACCAACATTGGTTTAACACCCCAAACAACTCCCAATGAATGTTGTGTCTTTTCGTCAAATGTCATAGCAATAATATCTGCATTTGGACGATACTTAGAAATCATACGTGCAGTATAACCTGATTCAGTAGCAGCGATAATAGTCTTAACGCCCAATTCTTCTGCAGTTCTAACAACGGATTCACCAATTGCTTCAGTAACATTAGAACCTTGGTATTCTTCAAATCTTTGAAGAGCCAAGCTATTACGCTCTGCAAGTTGCTTTTCAGTACGCATATCAATATCAGCCATAGCTTTAACTGAGTTAACAGGGTAAAGACCATTAGCAGATTCACCTGAAAGCATAGTAGCATCAGTACCATCCAAAACAGCATTAGCAACGTCAGTAACTTCAGCACGAGTTGGACGTGGATGTTCTTGCATAGAGTCAAGCATTTGAGTAGCAGTTATAACTGGCTTACCTAATCTGTTACACTTCTTGATCAATTCTTTTTGTACAAATGGCACATTGATAAATGGAATTTCAACACCCATGTCACCACGAGCAATCATCAAACCATCTGATACTTTCAAAATTTCATCAATATTGTCAATACCTTCTTGAGATTCAATCTTAGGGAAGATCTTTACATATTCACAATGACCTTCTTCAAGTAATTGTCTGATATCCAAAACATCTTGTGCTTTACGAACAAATGAAGCAGCAATAAAGTTAATACCTTGTGTTAAACCAAATTTGATATCATCAGTATCTTTTTCAGTAATACCTGGGAGGCGGATTTCAACACCTGGTGCATTAACACCTTTCTTAGAACCAATTTTACCTGTGTTTTGAGCTTCACAAACAAGTTCTTGATTAGCTTCATCTTTTTCTAAGATAAGCAAGTCTACTAAACCGTCATCGATTAAAACATGACCGCCAACCTTAGTATCACTATATAATCCTGGATAAGTAACATGAATCTTGTCTTTGTTACCTACTTTGGTAGCATCCATTGAGATTCTAATCTTATCACCAGTATTGATAATAAACTTACCGCCTTCTTGATCAGTAGTTCTAATTTCAGCACCTTTGGTATCAAGAAGAACTCCTAATAATAAGCCTGTTTTCTTCTCAATTTCACGAACCATTCTCATACGTTCAGCATGTTCAGGGTGATCACCGTGTGAAAAATTGAAACGGAAAATGTTTGCACCAGCTTCTGCCAATTTGGTAATTGTTTCAATATCATTTGAGGCTGGTCCTAAAGTACTAACAATCTTAGTTTTCTTCATCTATAAAATCTCCTATAAAATATTTATTAATGCAAAATTACTTAGCCATATCTTTATTTAAAGAATATAACGAATAATCTCCTTGATGCTTAGCATCAAACAAGTCTAGTATACTATGTGCAATTAACTTGTTATTTTCGATACCGACAGCTAAACCGCCTTTACCATCGAGCAATAACTTAACTGCATAAGCACCCATCTTGCTTGACAATACACGATCACGAACAGTTGGATTTCCACCTCTTTGCATATGTGCTAATACATTAGCACGAGCATCGAAATCACCATACTTCAAAAGTTCATTTTTGAAGTCTTCTGCATTCATGACACCTTCTGCAACAACAACAAGACCATGTTTCTTGCCATTAGCAAAACCTTGTTTCAAAGTTTCAGCAATTTCTTTAATGTCATATTCTTCTTCTGGAACTACAATAGCATCTGCACCAGTAGCAACACCTACATGAAGTGCAATATCCCCACAATCACGACCCATAACATTTACAACAAATACACGTTGGTGACTTGTAGCAGTATCACGAATCTTATCAATAGCTTCCATTGCAGTATTACATGCAGTGTCAAAGCCAATTGTATAATCAGTGTAAGGAATATCATTATCAATTGATCCAGGAAGACCTATGGCATTATAACCATGTTCTGTTAATCTTAATGCACCATGGTATGAACCATCGCCACCGATAACAACAAGTGCTTCAATACCATGTTTCTTTAACTGCTCAATTCCCTTTAATTGCACTTCTTTTTGTGCAAATTCTGGGAAACGTGCAGAATAAAGAAAGGTACCACCACGCTCAATTTTATCTGCGACAGTTGCAGAAGTCATTTGAAATATATCACCAGCTACTAATCCTGCATAACCATAACGTATTCCAAATACCTCTACTCCATTAGCTAAAGCTGTTCTAGTAACTGCTCTAACTGCAGCATTCATACCAGGAGCATCACCACCACTAGTTAAAATACCAATTCTTTTCATGAATTCACCTCTACGATAATTCTGAATTTTACTCACATCATCTTTATATTACCATTTTTTTTGATAGTTGTCTTATACTATCTAAAAGTTGAATTTTTATGTTATCGGTATCATTATTACATTATTAAATAAATCATACTATTTAAGATCAATTTGTTTAACTGATAGCAATATAAACTTGAATTTATTAGCATTAAACTTATCAGTTTGCGTTTCAATTTTCAACAAATAAACTTTTCCAACAGACAAAATAGACTTAATAGATTCATAAACTGCTGGAAAAATAACAAAATCAACAGTTTCATGCAAATCGTTAAATTTTGCAAAAGCCATTTTCTTATTATTTTTGGTAGTAATTACTTTAATATCCATCATCTTTCCAACACTAACACCTTCATCATAAAAAGTGAAGTCTGAGAAAGGCTTAAAACCATACTTTTTAGCATATATCTGTGCAGCTAAAATAGGATCGATTTGCGGACTAAACCCCAAAACAGATGTCTCCCACTCTTCTTTTTGAGCATTAGAAGGCATTTTTATATCTAATTCCTTAGGTTCTAAAGCTTGAAATAAAACATTATTACCACCTGACATTTTAATGCAAATAAGTAAATCCTCGTAACTAGCTAACAAGGCCGAGCGATTTTTATGTAACTTATCAAAAGCACCAGATTTAATCAAATTGCCAATCATATCAGGCGATAAATATTTAGTATCAATTTTCCATAAAAAATCAGTTAAGGATTTAATAGGTCGTTGCAAGTTCATAATTTGCTCTACAAAATCCATTCGCAAGCCTATAATAGAATCCAATCCCGTAACAATTTCACCTTTATCTGATATATAGAAATTTCTTTTTGAATAATTAATATCAGGCAGGGTAATTTTAATATTATCCATTTTCAGATCCATAATATATTTTGTGACCTTCTGTTTATCATAAATATTACTATTCAGCAATGCCACATAAAATTGCTTTGGATAATGTACTTTTAAATAAGCAAGCAAATAGGACATTTTACTATAAGCAACAGAGTGCGACTTATTAAATCCATAATTTGAAAATTTCAAAATATATTCAAATATTGATGACGCTGCAGAAGCTGAATGCCCCTGCTGTACAGCTCTATTCACAAAGTCAACACCGATTTTCTTCATTTCCATAGAATCTTTACTGGAAATAGCTCTTCTTAATAAATCAGCTTCACCTAATGAAAATCCTGCATAAATTTGTGCAGTTTTCATAACTTGCTCTTGATAAATAATAATGCCATAAGTTGGCTTTAGTAAATTAATAAGTATGGGATCTGGATATACCACCTTTTCTTCCTTATTTTTTCTTCTAATGTAACTATCTATATTTTTAATAGGACCAGGTCTATATAAAGCATTCATAGCGACAATATCATCAAAACTATTAGGCTGCATCTTTTTCAAGGCATTTCTAATGCCTTGAGATTCAAATTGAAAAATATCATCTGTCTTACCTTTTTGAAAAAGTTTGATAGTGGCTGGATCGTCTAAGGGTATCTTATCCATATCTAATTTTATACCCGACATTTTTACTTCATTGAATGCATTATCCAAAATAGTTAAATTACATAATCCTAAAAAATCTATTTTTAAAAGTCCTAAGGCTTCAACATATTTTTTGGTTTGCTGCGTAACCGGAATGCCTAACGACCCATTTTGCAATCCAACCGTTTTAGCAATAGACATATCACTAATAACAAGTCCAGCTGCATGAATAGAATAATGTCGAGGCAGACCTTCAATTTTCTTTGCAACTTCAAAAAATAATTTATTACTTTCTGTAGCATTAACCAACATCCGAAAATCTTTAGATAATTTGTATGCATCAGATAAAGTGATTTTCGACTTACTTTTAGGTATAGCCTTTTGCCAGCTATTAATAGTAATTTTATTAAAAGAAAATGCATTGCCAACATCGTGTAAAACTTGTTTTGCTGCAAAAGTACTAAATGATAAAATCTGTGCAACATGATCCATACCATACTTATGGAACATATATAAAACAACTTCATTTCGCCTATTATCTGGAATATCTAAATCTATATCTGGCATTTGATGACGTGCAGGATTAAGAAATCGTTCAAAGAGCAAATCGTACCTCAAAGGATCAACTCGCGTAATATTCAAACAATATGCAACCAAACTACCAGCAGCTGATCCTCTTCCTGGACCAGTTAATATACCTATACTGTGGCAGTAATTAATAACATCCCATACAATCAAAAAATAATCATTAAATCCCATTTCATCAATAATTTTCAACTCATATTTTAATCTATTCAGATATTTGGCTGGGATATCATGCTTATTAAATTTAGCTTGTAGTCCTGTCATAGCTAGATGATGCAAGAACTCATAAGACGTATCAAATTTATGCTGAATAAACTTAGGTAATTGAGGCATAGTAAATTTAATCTCAACATTTGAATCATCAAAAACTTGTTTAGTATTTCTTAAGGCCTCTAAAATACCTAAAGAATTATAAGACTCACATAATTTATCTTTGGTTTTTAAATAATGGTTGCCCACATGTTTTAACGTCAATTCATAGCCATCTCTAATAGACTGATTATCATCTATAGACTGCAAAACTTCTTGTAAAAAAACATCATGTGGATCAATATATTGAACGTCTTCCACAGCCACTAACTTAAGATTAAACTGCTCACTCAATGACTTAACTGAATTAATATAATTTGATTCACTTTTATCAGCAAAAACACCTAGATAAAGATTACTTGATTGGGGCAATATTTTTGCTAACTTCCTGATATAATCGGGCATCAAATCAAAGTTATGGTAGAACAAATCACGCAACTCACTATGTTGGTTGGCAGTAGTGATAATATGTAAATTACCTAAATATTTTTGAAGCTTATTTAAGGTAACATCTATTTCTTTTTTTCCATTTTCTGTAATTAAATTCACCGCACTAGATAATCGCATTATATTTTGATAACCGACATTATTTTTAGCTATAACAATTAAATCAAAATTTTGGTTTTCATTAATTAAACCATTAATCCGCAATTGCATACCTAATAATGGTTTAATACCCTCAGATTTCGCTATTTTATAAAAATCTATTAAACCATAAGTAAAGTTGATATCCGTCAACGCTATAGCCTTATAGCCTCTTTTTTTAGCTGAATCTATAAGCTGTTCGATACTTATTGGACTTTTTAATAATGTGAAACTTGAAATATTTTGTAACCCAGCAATTTCCATCTGTCAGTATCTCCTTTCACATTCAATATGAATAATTCATATTACAATTATAATACACGATTTTAATTAATAATATCTGCAGATAATGAGATCTTTAAAGCGAAATAGTCCCCCACATGTATAAATTTCGAAGATATTGTTAACTTATTCTTGATAAAAAACATTATTTTTGTTAAGATACGAACGGAAGAAGGTATTTTTATGCGTTATATTATCACCACGGTATGGGCCGTAATTTTCGTCGAAATAATTGGATTTATTGGATCAAAATTAACACAAATGGCATTTAATCCCTGCGAATCAGCTTTAATAGGTGCTGCATTTGGACTATTATTTACAGCAATTATTCCTACAGTTGCAATTATCAAAAAAAATGATAGTAAAAACGCATCTAATATAGTTAAGTAAAATTTATAATATTAATAAAAACTTCGAATTAGTAGAATTTCGGAGTTTTTTTGTATACTTAAAAAAAGAAAAAAAAAAAAAAAGCACCTTAGTAAGGTGCTTTGAAAATTACTCGTTATCTTCTTTTTTTGTTTCGTTAAGAACTTGCTTACCTTTGTAGAAGCCCTTAGGTGAAACACGGTGACCCAAACGGTATTCACCAGTAGTTGCATCATAATGCATTGCAGGCACACTCAATTTAATGTGACCACGACGTGAACGTTTCTTTTGCTTAGAAGTTTTTCTTGCAGGAACTGCCATTGAATAGATCTCCTTTATTATAGAATTGAGATTTACGGACCTATGTTAAAGGTCACTTATACTCACATAATTAATATAATACATATATATACCCGATAAATCAAGCATAATATTCTATTAGTGCTATTTTTTACTTGCAAATTTAATGCTAGCCCAATCACCTAAGGTTGGACACAGCTGATATAATTTAGCTAATGCTGCTAAACTAAAGGGAAGATTTAATTCTCTAACAGAACAACCGAATAATTTTACAACACGTTTAGCAACATAATCAGAATTCAACATAAATCTATCAACGTTGCTTAAATAATTACCACTTTTATCAGCAATATTGAAAAAATTAGTTTTCACTGGACCACAATTTACTGTCAAAACTTTAACATTAAATGGCTTCAATTCTAAACGCAATACGTTAGAAAATTGAATAACGGCTGCCTTAGTTGCACTATAAACTGCTGATTTAACAGTCGGGACTTTACCTGCTAACGAGCCAAAATTTATAACTTGACCATTTCTTTGATCAATCATCATTCCCGCCAGCAAACGAGTTAAATACATCAAGCCAATTACATTAGTTCGAAACATATCTTCACACGTATTAATGTCCATATGCATAAAATCTTCAAATATGCCAAAACCTGCTGCATTAACCAAATAATCAACTCTACCAACTACATGCTTAATACGATCAACCGTCATATCTATCTGATCAACTTTACTAACATCCGTAGCATATACATATACTGGTGCCTGAGATAAGGATTGTACAGCTTTTGCTACGCTATTTAATTTTTCTACACTTCTAGACATAAGAATTAAAGTTGCTCCATTTTTCGCACATTCTAATGCAATTGATTTACCTATACCACTAGAAGCCCCAGTAATAGCAACCACCTTATTATCTAAAGTCTTTTCCATTTAATCAATCCCTCGCTTTAATTTCATAAGAATCAAAATCATTAGCCAATTTAGTATTAGAAAAAATCTTCTGTGCTTCTTTTTCAAGAATTCTTGAATTTTTACCTATGTAACGAGCTGATATATGAGTTAAAAATAATCTTCTGACATTATGTTGAAGTGCCACTGTAGCAGCATCTACACAAGTAGAGTGATAATATCGATGTGCCATCTTACTATCTATTCCACTAAATGTTGATTCATGAATTAAAACATCAGCATCTTCTGCTAATTGACCTATTACATTTGTAGGCCTAGTATCATAAATTATGGATACTATACGTCCTAACCTAGGTTTTCCTAAAAAGTCTTTGCCATTTAACACGTGACCATTATATTCGACTGTTTCACCTGCTTTAAGCCTGCCCAAAATGGGGCCATTAGGTAAATTATACTGCTTTAATTTATCCATTTGTAGCTCTCCAGGTCTAGGCTTTTCTACAACCCTAAAGCCATAACTTTCAATTCTATGATCTAACTTAGCTGTAAAAACGGCAAATTGTTTATCTTCAAAAATAATACCATCATCCTTCAAAATCACATATTTAATTGGATACGTAATTTTAGTTTTAGAAACTTTTAGCGATATTTGCACAAATTGTTCAATACCAGCTGGACCATAAATAGTAAGACTACCACTATCTCCCTGAAAAGATCTTGATGATAATAATCCTGGCAAGCCAAAAATATGATCTCCATGATTATGAGAAATAAATATCTTAGTAATCTTTCTAGGCTTAATATTTGTTTCTAAAATTTGATGTTGCGTGGCTTCACCAACGTCAAAGAGCCATATTTCATTTAATTCGTCTAAAAGCTTTAATGCTGTACTTGAAACATTTCTACCCTTAGATGGTTGTCCAGCACCTGTACCTAAAAATTGTATTTCCATAATTTATTAAAACTTTCCATGTTCAACAAGATATTTAGTAATCATTACCGAATAATACTTAGAGCCTTCCACATTCGGATGTGTATGATCAGCATATAACAATTTACTATGATTTTTTGCAAAGCCATTCCAATTAATTATATAAAGATTTTTATATTTTTTCTCTGCTTGAGATAACAACTGATTGACTGGTTGTTGCCATGAACGAGAAGGAACATACACATTAACCCAAAATACTCTGCGTTTATCACCCAAAATCCTCATCAAATTATCTACATCACTCATCTTAAATGGACCGTTGGTGCCTAAGCCGATCAATACATTTGGATATAATGCTCCATTTTGTTTATATTTTTCAAATAAATTAATAGTAGGAACTAATTGTCTAGAAACTGTAGCATCAACAAGAGAACTAGGAATCATTTTTTTGAGATTTTGGCTGGAGCCTGCCATCACTGAATCACCAATTGCAGTTACACATAATTTTTGAGCTAATTGCAAATCCAATTGTGATATACCATAACGCTCAAAATCCTTGTTAACAATATTGGCTTTCATTCTCCTTTTCGCCCAATTAACAATTTTTTCTTTACCAGCTAGTTTCACCTTATTTGCTTTCGCTTTGGCTATTATTTTTTTATTATCTTCCAATTGCTTACGTCTATTTTTCTTAATTTGTCTAGCAAGTGGTGAATTATCTGCATTTTTAGCTTTTACAGTCGGAGCGGTAAAAATTGCTATTGTGCCCAATATAAAAATAATTAAACCCACCATAGCTACTAATTTTTGGCATAAGTATCTTTTATTAATTGTCAAAATTTTTCTCGTAAAATCATGCACTTGATTCCACTTCAGACTGCCAAATGGTTTTTCAATCAAACGATATGAGAGCTCTGAGATAAGCAAAATTAATATAATTTCTGAAACTCTGTAAAAGAAAACATTATACGCTAAATTTTTGGCTTGGCTTTCAAAAAAAATCATAATAGGAAATTGATATAAATATATTCCATATGAACGCGAGCCAATCCAATTAAAAATGGGGTTAGTTAATACTAAATTCCAATGACTATGAGGGTTAGCTATAATTGCAACCATTATTGCTGTCAATATTGAAAATATAAACATACCACCCATGTATGGAAATGCCTGCATTGGGTTCATACATTGATTTGTAGCTAGGATAAACATTCCTATAAAACTAACTGCACCTAAAGAATCTAACAAAATGGTATTATTTTTCTTAATACCTATTCTTAGTCTATTTGTAGGACAAACAATTGCTAACAACGCTCCTATACCTAGAGCAAAAAATCTAGTATCTGTTCCATAATAAATTCTACTGGTATCTACGCCTGGCTTATATAATAGTGCCATTTCAATAGCAGACAATATAGTTAACACAGAAATCGTAATAAAGAGCTCTTTTTTTGTTCTCAATTTATAAACTAAAATGTACATTATAATCGGCCACAATAAATAAAACTGACCTAGAATTGACATTGTCCAAAGATGTATGAATGGCGATTCGTTAGATGCAAAACGCTCAAAGTAACTTTGACCATTAAATATCTGCCAAATATTATATACATTAAATAAATTAGCTAAAACAATCTCATTAAATTTGGATAGAATATCACGCTGAAAAATTAAAATATAGGCACCAGATATCCACAAAACTGAGATTAATTGCGGATATAATTTTTTTATTCTTTTTAAATAAAACAGTCGATTCGAATATTTACCATATGTTTGATAGGAAAATAACATATGATCAGTAACCAAATAACCAGATAAAACGAAAAAAATCAAAACACCAAGGTATCCACCAATGAATACATTAGGATTTAAATGATACAATATCACACCAATAACAGCTAAACTTCTCAATCCAGAATAACCAGTAATAAAACGATTTTTATTTTTCAAAGTAATACTCCAATATTTATTCTACAAACTCAAAAGTAAAGTTACCAATTGTAACCTCATCACCATTCTGAGCACCTTTTTCTCTTAATGCATCATCGATACCCATTCTTTTAAGTTTGCGAGCAAGCATCATAACACCATCTGTATGATCAAGATTAATTCTCTGAACAAGTCTTTCTAATTTATCTCCACTTATCACAAAATAATGTTCATCAACTTTTTCCACTACAAAACTATCATCCAATTTCTTATAAACATATTCTTGTTCACCTTTATCAGCTACAACTGGAGCAGTTTCAACTTGATCATTTGCAGCATATACAATGTCTGCTGCTTTGATCATTAAATCTCTTACGCCCTTATGAGTTATGCTAGAAATAGGGTATATAATTTTGTCATTTAATTTTTTCTTTAGTTCTTGTAATTTTTCTTCACTACCTGGAATATCCATCTGACTAGCTACAACTATTTCAGTTTTCTTAGTTAAATCGTTAGTATATCCAGCCAACTCTTGACGAATAGTCAAATAATCTTCATAAGCATCCCTGCCATTATTAGGATCCATAGAAATTAGATGTAGGATAACTTTTGTTCTTTCTACATGACGCAAAAATTGAATTCCTAATCCAACACCCTGACTTGCTCCCTTAATTAGACCAGGTAAATCAGCCATAGAAAAATCTCGACCATCATCTAAAACAACCATACCTAAGTTAGGTGTAAGTGTCGTAAATTCATATGCAGCAATTTTAGGTTTAGCTTTAGTTACAACTGATAGCAGTGTAGACTTACCAACAGAAGGAAAACCAACTAATCCCACATCAGCCAAAACCTTAAGCTCTAAACGTAATGTTCTAAATTCTCCTGGTTCACCATTTTCTGCAATCTCAGGTGCAGTCCTAGTAGAGGTAGCAAAGTGAATATTACCACGACCACCTCGACCACCACATGCTACTCTTAACTTTTGACCATTGCCAACCAAGTCACCCAACAATTCATTAGTATAAAAGTCATATACTGCAGTTCCCATAGGAACTTTCAAGAAAACATCTTTAGCTCCCCGACCATATTGTGATTTAATACGACCATTTTCACCATTTTCAGCCTTGAATTTACGTCTAAATCTAAAATCCATCAACGTACGTAATCCAGAATCTGCAACTAAATAAATACTGCCTCCACGGCCACCATCTCCACCAGCGGGGCCACCGAGTGGGGCATATTTTTCATGACGAAATGCTACAGCACCGTCTCCACCATTTCCTGCTTGAACTTCAATCTTAGTCTGATCAACAAACATATATTACCTCCTTCATCAATAGATTTTTTTGCATAAGATACCTTACTATAATAACATATGACTATTTATATTAAATATAAATTTATCTTAGTTTTGACTATTTTCTAATACCAATTTTACGGACTGTGCTTGCGTTAAAGTTAATCCTATACCCTTCAGGTCTTCAATACTTGCTTCTCGTATTTTTTTTAATGAGCCAAAATTCTTTAACAATTTATTTCTACTTTTTGGACCAATACCTTTAATTTCATCCAATTTGCTAGCTAGAGAATTTTTATTATGAAGATTTCTATGAAATGTTATAGCAAAACGATGAACCTCATCTTGGATACGTGTAATCAAATAAAATGCTTGCGACTTAGAATCTAATGGTATAGTACGCAATTCTTCACCTACAGTAGGATCACCAAAGATCAAATGATTAGTCCGATGGCAATTATCCTTAACCATACCCGCAACTGGAATATTAACATTTAATTCGTTTCTTAATACATCTAAGCATGCATCCACCTGTATTTTTCCGCCATCCATCAAAATCAAATTGGGTAGTACAAGATGCTCTTTTAACATACGACTATACCTACGCCTTACTACCTCTCTAGTATTTTTAACTTCATCTGCACCATTTTGATGTTCTATTTCACCTTTTAATTTAAACTTACGATACTCATGTTTAGCAGGCATACCATCAATAAATACTACTAATGCAGAAACAGGATCCGTTCCTTGAATATGTGAATGATCAAAGCTTTCAATTCGGGATCCATAAGGTAAACCTAAAGCGTTAAAAATTTCTTCTTGTGCTCCCTTAGTTTTAAGATTATTCAACTCTAATAATCTTATTTTCTCATCCAACTTAATTTTGGAATTTTCATATGCCATATCTAATAAAGCCTTTTTCTGCCCTCTGCTAGGTGTTTTAACTCTAACCTTTAATATAGCTGCAAGTGAACTAACATTTACTCCCTTAGGAACTAAAATTTCATTGGGCAATAGTCTATTTTTGGCATTATAAAATTGTACAATAAATGATTCAAACTCATCTTTTGCCTTATCAATATCAGTCAAATTAAAAATCTTCGTCTCACGTCGCATTAATTTCGATTGTCTAATAAAAAGAATCTGAATAGATATCCATCCTTGGCTTACATAAAAATTAAAAATATCACGTTGTAGTTTATCATGTAGCATTATTTTTTGTTTTTCTACAGTCTGTTCAATGTAAGATAATTGATCTCTATATTCACCTGCTCGTTCAAACTCCAAATTATCAGAAGCAATTTGCATTTTCTTTATTAATTCAGTTTTAGCCTTAGTAATATCACCATTCAAAAAACACTTGATCTGCTTAATTTGATGATCATACTTATCAGATGATACTTTCTTGAAGCAGGATCCTAAACACTGACCCATATTATAATATAAGCATGGTCGTCCCAATTTACCACTACACCTTCTCAAAGGCCACATTTTTTGAATAAATTTCAATGTTGCTTGAGCTGCATAGACATTAGGATATGGGCCAAAATAATATCCCTTATCTTTTTTAATTATTGATGTTAATTTTACTTCAGGGTCTCTTTCATTAGTAATTTCAATAAATGGATAACCCCCACCATTTTTTAATTGCACATTATAGTATGGTTGATATTTTTTTATCAAAGTAATCTCTAAAAGAAAAGCTTCTTTATCAGATGAAACTACTATAATTTCAAAATCATTAATGTCTCTAACAAGCTCTGCTCGTCGTCCAACTTGTTTGCTTTTGAAATAAGAACGAACTCTATTTTTTAAATTTTTAGATTTACCAACGTAAATAACTTTACCATTTAAATCTTTCATCAAATAGCAACCAGGACAGTCTGGCAATAACTTTAACTTATTTTCAATATTTTGATTAGCCATTTGAAATCACCTTTCTCATCTGTTACTCAACATTATAATATTCATATAGACTTTTGTATTTTTTTATTTTACTTTTAGCTCAATTACCTTAAAATAATACTTAGATATAGAGAAGGGATAATGCATATGAAAAATATATACTTTAACCATGATGGAAATATAGACGATTTAGTATCATTACTAATTTTATTACAAGCACCCGATATTAAATTAATAGGTGTTTCAGCTATAGATGCTGACGGCTACATTGAGCCAAGTGTTGATGCATGTAGAAAAATGATTGATCTTTTCAATCTACGCAATGATAATTTAGAGGTTGCCAAATCAACATCTCGAGCTGTTCATCAATTTCCAAATGAATGGCGTATGGCTACATATTCATTTAATTATTTTCCAATGCTTAATGAATCTGGAACAATTAAAACTCCAATTGCCAAATTACCTGCACATTTAGACATGGTAGATAAAATTAAAAAAGCTGATGATATGGTAGATTTAATCATGACAGGTCCTATCACCGATTTGGCACGTGCATTAAAAGCCGATCCTTCAATACAAGAAAAAATCAATAAAGTATATTGGATGGGAGGTTCATTAAATGGGCACGGAAATGTAATGTCAGTAGATGCTGATGGCACACAAGAGTGGAATGCTTTTTGGGATTCTCAATCTGTAGCAACAGTTTTAGAGTCCGATTTAAAAATTCAGATGGTTGGACTAGAAAGCACTGAAGAATTACCTTTAACAGATGAATTAAGAATGCATTGGGCTAAAATGCGTCAATTTCCCGCTATTGATTTAATAGGTTTGGGCTATAGTTTGATTGTTTCTATACCTGGTGCAGAGTTATACCTTTGGGATGTTTTAACTACCATGTCAGCTTTATACCCTGAAGTAGTAACTTCATCAATTGAAGCAAAAGCCAAAATCATCACCTCTGGCTTAGCTGATGGACGTATGTACAAAGCTGATGACGGAAAAAAGTTAACATTAGTTACTAGTGCAAATAAAGAATTATTCTTCCAAAAAATGGATGAAATATTGAAACGTAGTTAGGAGTAATAATCATGGGATTAACTATGAAAAGCAACAATGAATTAGAAAAGTTATTTAATAAATTTGCTATCCTGCCAGATGACAAAGACAAGAAAAAAAATAGCAAAAATAAAGATAATAAGAAATAATTGTTACCATAATCTTAGTAAAAAAGGATGCTCACTCTGTTGGCATCCCTTTTTTTATATACTTACTTCAAATACGATAAAGCTACTTGCAATTGTGCTAATTGATTAAGTGCCAAGGGAAGTTCATCTATACTTACTTCCATAAAAAATTCCCCAGTTTCCTCATCAATTTCAAATCCAGTACCGATTATAATATCCACTGCTTGATTATAAAAATCCGAATCACTCATATCAGGATCAAGTTTAAACAAAAACCAGCCGCCGTCACTTATTAAATAGTATTCATCCTTTTTAATAATAAAACAATATATATTCTGACCGAATGAATCTATTAATGGTGTTTCAACTTCTATTGTTTGACTGTCCATTCGATAAAAATTAAGATTATTTTTTAACCAAGCTACACTTTTAGCTTTCATTTCATTTAGTTCATTATCCATAGTTTACCACTTTACATAATTTAATTTATGTTTGTACTAATGTACACCTAATATCATTTTTGCTTCTCTACTTAATCTATCTGGTGTCCATGCAGGATCCCATATAAATCTAACGTCAACATTTTTTATTTCCGGTATATTTTTTAATTGCTTAATAACCATCTTTGCTAATACATCTGCTAGTGGGCAACCCATTGTAGTGAGCATCATTTGCACTAAGCAGATACCATCTTCATCCAAATCAATAGCATAAACTAATCCTAAATTAACAATATCTATATTCAATTCAGGATCTATTACTTTTGCTAGTTGAGCAATAATTTCATCTTTAATAATATTAATATCCCGCATTTTATACATCTTTTCCAAAAATTTTTGCCTTTATAGCCTGTCCAGTAGCAGTACTTGCTAACCCACCAAGGCCTGTCTCTCGTAATTCTTCGGGCATTAATTTACCTACATTTGACATCGCTTGAATACATTCGTCAGGTGGTATTAAACTCGTACACCCAGCCAAGGCTAAATCTGCAGAAATTAATGCATTAGTGGTACCAATCGCATTTCTTTTAACACATGGAACTTCAACCAGACCAGCAATCGGATCGCATACTAGACCTAACAAATTAGAAATCGCTATAGCAAGTGCTTGAGCAGATTGTTCAGCACTTCCTCCTGCAACTTCTACTGCTGCTGCAGCACCCATGGCAGATGCACTGCCAACTTCGGCTTGGCATCCTCCAGTAGCCCCTGCTATACCTGAATGGTTAGCTATAACTAACCCTAATCCACCAGCTGTAAATAAAAATCTTAACATTTGTTCTTGATTTAAATTAAGTTTTTTCTTTAACAAATATAAAACACCTGGCAATGTTCCAGAAGATCCAGCTGTTGGCGTCGCACAAACAACACCCATTGCTGCATTAACTTCATTGGTTGCCATAGCTGCTTCTACTGCAATCATCATATCATCACCAGATAATGACTTATTCAATTTTCTATATTTTTTGACTTTAACAGCCTCCCCTCCTGTTAATCCTGTTTTAGAAAATACACCCTGACCCTGAATACCACGTTCAACACTAGCCAGCATAACTTCTAAATTACATTTCATTTTTTCAAAAACTGCATCACGTGTTAATCCAGAAAGGGTACACTCTTGTTCAATTATTAATTCAGAAATTGGTTTTTTAGTGGACAAGCTATTCGCTACAATTTCGCTAATACTATCATACATATTTTGTTCACCTCTATTTTTAAAGACAGATAATGCCTGGATATTTTTTATGTAATGAATTTACTATTTTAGGCGATATGTAATTAATAATATCAAACTCATACAAAACAAAACCTGTACCATTAAATGATTGTTGTTTATTATAAGGTGCAACTTTATTTAAATAATTCATTAATTCCGTCGCACAATATAACTTATTGGACGGAATTTTATAAATAATGATGGGCAAAGGACCAGCAATATCCATTTTAATTCCAGATATCTCTATACCCCTAATTTCAATTGTACCTCCACCTATAGAACAACCAATCAATTTCACCCGGTGATCATCTGTTTTAAGATCTAACAACGCTGTGTTAGGATGTCCAATTGGACTATTACCGTCTTCTTCAATAAACCTGATATCTATACCTCGTTTACGAGCTAAATTGATAGCATTAGGAACACGATAATCATCAGCAGCTAATCCCATAATTCCCGCAGCTATAGCATAATCTGTACCATGACCTCTATGTGTTTGTGCAAAAGAGCCATAATAATAAACAGTTACTTTTTTAGGAATACCACCAAAAAGTTTATTACCTGCCTGCCCTATAGCTACTGCACCAGCAGTATGCGAACTCGACGGACCAATCATAATCGGCCCAATAATATCAAATACACTACGATATTTTTGATTCACAGAATCATTCACTCCAATTTAAATTTAATTATTAATCAAACACCAATATAAGTATTATACTAAAAAATCATCTATAATCATTACAATTGATTATTATGTTTTTTCAACAAAATGACAGCAATCCAGGCAGAAATAAATGATGGTAAGATCATCACTACAAAAACGTCTGGATTTAACAAATTACCAACCTTAATGTATACGTCAATATCTTTGACTTTTTTCAAATTCTCAAAAATAACCTGATAAATAGTTACATAAATTAATGTCCATTGAATATAATATTCAATTATTGATAAAATAGTTGAATTAAGTGGAAATATCCAATTAAGCAATAGTAAATATAAATATAAAATTAGGCCAGACATGATTATCATTAATCCGAGTAAAATAAATAAATTACCAGCCTTCAATCCGTTATCAATATTGAGAAAATTATATTCTAAAAGCAAAAAAACAATAAAATTAATGGTACTACCAATTATTAAAGCTAAAAACAAAAATAGAGCCTTAAAAAAGATAAAATGATTTTTATTTCTAAATAAGGATACTAGAAATATAATAATTAAAATAGCTCCTAAAATTATATTAAATATTTTCATAAAATAAATACATCCTTTTACAATATAATAAAACGCTATCATCTGTATTATAGCAGCTGTAGCGTTTTTTACTATTTTATACTGTTTTCAATCCATTTCCAAAACTTATCAATATTAATTTTAGTTTCACTAGAAAAAGGTAGAAAAGTAACTTGACTTTGTGTTAAATCTAAAGACAACCCAATTTTTGACTCCAATTGCCCAATTGCAGACTTTTTCAATTTATCAATTTTAGTAGCAACTACCAAGATTGGAATATTTAAGCATAAAGCATAATTAAACATATTAATATCATCTACTGTTGGATCATGTCTTGCATCAACTAATAAAACCAATCCTTTTAAATCTGCTCTAGTTTCTAAATAATCTTGAATCATCTCACCAAATTTTTGCCGTTGTTCTTTAGATACCTTTGCATATCCATATCCTGGCACATCGACAAAATATAAATCCGTATTTACTAAATAGAAATTTAATGTTTGTGTTTTACCTGGTTGTTGTGAGGTTCTGGCCAAATTTCTCCTATTTAAAACAGCATTGATCAAACTTGATTTTCCAACATTAGAACGTCCAGAAAGTGCAATTTCAGGCAAATCATCTTGAGGATATTGCTTATCAGATACTGCACTAATTACAAACTTACTATTATTAACCTTCATCAATAAGTTCTCCCTCATCAGTTTCTAAATCGTTATTAGTTTGTCTATCTTCAAACACTATAATAGGATCACTAGCTTTAGTTATAACTGATTCTGTGACAATAACTTTGGATATGTTCTTCTCACTAGGGATGCCATACATAATATCCATCATTGCATTTTCCATGATTGATCTTAAGCCACGTGCTCCCATATTTTTATTTAAAGCCATTGTAGCAATTGCATTAAGAGCATCGGCAGAAAATTCTAACTCTACTCCATCAAGATTCAATAATTTCTTATATTGCTTAACAAGAGCATTTTTAGGCTCTGTTAAAATTCTAACTAGATCATCTTCAGTTAACTTATCTAAAGTTGTAATAATAGGCACACGACCAATAAATTCAGGAATAAGACCATATTTTACTAGATCATCAGTAGTAAGATGCTTTTGCCAGTTTTCAATATCAGCAATACTATTATTCTTTGAACCAAAACCTATAGTTTTCTTTCCTAGACGATCATTAACAATATTTTGAATTCCATCGAATGCTCCGCCAACAATAAAAAGTATATTGGTAGTATCAATTTTTATCATTTCTGCTTGAGGATGTTTTCTACCACCCTGTGGTGGCACAGAAGCAACTGTTCCTTCCAATATTTTAAGTAAAGACTGTTGCACACCCTCTCCTGATACATCACGAGTAATCGACAAGTTTTCTGATTTTTTAGATATTTTATCTATCTCATCGATATAAATTATTCCTCGTTGGGCTCTATTAATGTCATAATCTGCATTTTGAATCAATTTCAATAAAATATTCTCAACGTCTTCTCCGACATAACCAGCTTCAGTCAAGGTAGTAGCATCTGCTATAGCAAAAGGTACATTCAAAATACGAGCTAAAGATTGTGCCAAATATGTTTTTCCTGAACCAGTTGGACCAATTAATGCAATATTAGATTTTTGTAACTCAGTATCAGAATAAGCATCTGTGTCTATTTGACTAATTCTCTTATAATGATTATATACAGCTACAGACAATACTTTTTTAGCACTATCCTGACCAACCACATAATCGTCTAAATGCTTTTTAATCTCAATTGGCTTAGGTATATCTTTAATTTCATTAACTGAATCGAGTTTTAACTCTTCATCAACCAATTTTTTCGAAATATCAATACATTCGTTACAAATGTACACATCCTGGCCGGCTATTATTTTACTAACTTGAGATTGTAATTTACCACAAAAAGAGCATCTAATCTCCTCGTTATCTCCTCGTCTATTAGTCGACATTTTTCCCTCCATTACAATAATGCATACGTCTTACCTAAATATGATTATATCAAACCATGCAAACAAAAAAGACGACTAAAGAGCCGTCTCTGTATCTATAAGATTTATTACTTATCAGAATCTTCTGAAGTGGCTGTCTTAGTTGAACTCTTCTTAGCAACTTCCTTAGCGTTATCAACTACTAAATTTATTGCTTTTCTAATAGAAATATCGTGCTTGAGCATATCATCAGATAGAGTACGACGAACTACTTTTTCATCCATATTATAATCTGTTGCTAAATTCTTAATCTCTTGATTAATTTCTTCTGCTGTAACTTCAATGTTTTCTGCAGATACTATTGCTTCAAGAACTAAATTAGTCTTAACACGCTCTGGTGCATCAGTTGCTAATTGTTGACGTAATTGTTCTTCAGTAGTTCCTGTTAATTTGAAATAAGTCTTAGGATCTATACCTTGACGTTGCATACCACCTAAATATTGTTTAAGTTGATTATCAACATCTTCATTAATCATTGCTTCAGGAATCTCATCTACAGAAGCATTATTAACTGCTTCTTTTACTGCAGCCTCTTGAATAGCATCTTCAGCTGCTTCTTCCTTTTGCTTCTTTAAATCTGCTTTTATCTTTTCTTTTAATTCGTCCAAAGATTCTACAGAATCATCTATATCCTTCGCAAATTCATCGTCAATCTTAGGCAAATGCTTAGATTTAACTTCATGAATTTTAGTAGCAAAGTGTGCTTCCTTACCAGCTAAATCCTTAGCACTGTAATCTTCTGGGAAGGTAACAACTACATCAACTTCATCACCAGCAGTATGATTCAATAATTGATCTTCAAATCCTGGAATAAATGTCTTAGAACCCAATTCCAATGAATAGTTCTTAGCAGATCCACCTTCGAATTTGGTACCATCAACAGTTCCTTCGTAATCAATAGTAACTGTATCACCTTCAGCTGATTTGCCATCTTTCAATACTAATTCAGCATTTTGTTCTTGACGCTTCTTAAGTTCAGCATCAACATCCTTTACCAAAACACGCTTATTTTGTTTTGGAACTTCAACACCTTTGTAATCACCAAGCTTAACCTCTGGCTTAGTAGAAACAATTGCTTTAAAAGTCCATGCCTTACCTTTTTCCATGGATACAGGCATAATTTTAGGTTGTCCAACAACTTCAGCTTTAGATTCTGCTATAGCATTAGCATAAGCGACTGGCAAAACTGCATTAACAGCATCTTCATATAAAGCTTCTTCACCATAAAATTGATCAAAAACAACACGAGAAACATGTCCCTTACGAAAACCAGGTACACGTAAATTCTTTTTAACACGCTTAAAAGCAATGTCTAATCCCTTACTTATCTCTTCTGTTGAAATTTCAAAAGTTAATTCACCGGTAGTTTTTCCGGTTTTTTCCCATTTTGCAGACATTAATTACTACCTCCGATGTCAAATTTGGGTTTGTCTTGCACACTCAATTATCTTACCTTAAATTGACAAAAAAAACAAATTTTAAATAAAAAAAAAGCATGTCACAAAGACATACTCCTTTTTATATTAATCAACAATGTCAGTAACCTGACCAGCACCAACAGTTCTACCACCTTCACGGATAGTAAACTTAGTACCTTTTTCAATGGCAACTGGCTTGATCAACTCTACAGTAAACTCTACGTTGTCTCCAGGCATAACCATTTCGGTTCCTTCTGGTAATTCAATCTTACCAGTAACATCAGTTGTGTGGAAATAAAATTGTGGACGATAATCTGAGAAGAATGGAGTATGACGTCCACCTTCATCCTTGTTCAAGATATAAACTTGACCCTTGAATTGTTTATGGGTTTGAATTGAACCTGGTTTAGCTAAAACTTGACCACGTTCGATTTGATCACGGTCAATACCACGAAGCAATACACCAACGTTATCTCCGGCTTCACCTAAATCAAGTGTCTTACGGAACATTTCCAATCCAGTTACAGTTGATTTTTCAACTTTATCAGTCAAACCAACAATTTCAACTTCGTCACCAATCTTAACAGTACCACGATCGATACGACCAGAAGCAACAGTACCACGACCAGTAATTGTAAATACGTCTTCTACTGGCATCAAGAATGGCTTATCAGTATCACGTACAGGTGTTGGAATGTATTCATCAACAGTATCCATCAATTTCTTGATAACTGCTTCTTGTTCTGGATCGCCTTGAAGTGCCTTCAATGCTGAACCACGAATTACAGGTACATCGTCACCAGGGTAACCGTACTCTGATAACAAGTCACGTACTTCCATTTCAACCAAGTCAATCAATTCTGGATCGTCAACAAGATCTACTTTGTTTAAGAATACAACTATATAGTTAACACCAACCTGACGAGCAAGCAAGATGTGTTCACGAGTTTGTGGCATAGGACCATCAGTTGCAGCAACAACCAAAATAGCTCCATCCATTTGTGCAGCACCAGTAATCATGTTCTTAATGTAGTCTGCGTGACCTGGAGCATCCATATGTGCATAGTGACGCTTTTCAGTTTCATACTCAACGTGAGCGGTATTGATAGTAATACCACGTTCCTTTTCTTCTGGTGCAGCATCAATACCTGCATAATCCTTAGCTTCTGCTAAACCTTCTTTTGCTAAAACAGTAGTGATAGCTGCTGTTAAAGTCGTTTTACCATGGTCAACGTGGCCGATGGTACCAATGTTTACGTGCGGCTTAGTTCTAACGTAATGTTCTTTTTCTGCCATTAAAATGACCCTCCTGTATATTTGCAAGAAGTCCGTCTACAAGTAACGGATATTTCTTTCTTTTATTATTATACTACTTTCAAAGATAAAAGCATAGCAATTACCGCTTTGAAAATATCCTTAACTGATATTATCACACAGAATTTAATTGGGCAATAGTTATATCTTATTAATTATTTTTTATTTTGTAATTGTAATTAAATCGATATAATTCTGCATAAACATCATTTAATAATTTAGTATATTCATTGATATTATCAGATTCTCCATTTATATAATCTATAAAACACCTAGCAAATTTATCTGCATCGATAATATAGAATTCTATACACGGAAAAATAACTTCACAAAAAATTGTAATTTCATTGACTAATAAATTCAATTTACTTGGATTATTTTCATAGTGATGCTTCAAGAATGAAATTAAATATTTATAAATAGAATTTTGATAAAAAATACTCGTATCGGCAGGCACAAAAGACTGCATTTGACCCAAAATTCTAATATTGATTTTTTGGCTTACTCCCAGCTTGATAAAGTCATTACACAAAGTTGCTTTAACCATAAAGTTAGTAGTGGGATCTAACAATAAACTTTTGGAAAATTCAATAAATGTTTCTTCATCTAGACTATACAATTTAATATAATCTTCTTGCGTAATTATATTAAGCTTATGAAAATCCAACATTATTTTATCTGCATCAGATCCTACAATAGGCAATATTTCAATAGCTAAAGGTTTGCCCAGCAAATAGGATACCTGTTTTGCCTCAATATAAAAATGTCGTTCTTGAAGAACTTTCAAATAAAATTTAAATAGCATATCATCAGAAAAAAGATCAGATTCATCTTTTAAAAGTTTATAAGCTTCATCTGGTCTTTTTTCTTGTAAAAATATATTTCCCAATGCAATAACGCACTTTATATCATGTTGTACACTCAAGTATTGTAAATAACAATTCTTTGCACGTTCTAAATCACCTATAGTTAACGCTTTTTGTGCCAACTCAATTAATTTTTTTAGGTCTGAAACGGACATTTTTTATATCCCTTTTTATCTTAATTTTTTTATTATTAAATTTATATTTGGAAACTGCAGCTGAATTACTATATGTGCCTTTTTTAACAATCTGACTAATAACGTTTAAATTAGAATTAGCTTTAACAGCTGCAATATCATCATGATCAGCAGATACATTTGCTTGACGTCTTACCATAGCACGATGTCTATTTTGATTTACTTCCATCACTATGGGTAAAACAACGGGTCTACGTCCAGTTTCCTTATATAAAAATTTCTCTAAATTAGTATGTAAATCTTGTTTTAACTCTGTCCAATCAAATTTCTTATGATTGAAATTATTACTTATAGTCGTTTTAATTACATCCGATGCTCCATCCATCACATCATGACTTTCCTTAATATAAATGAATCCTCTGGTAGAAACTAATGGTTCAGCAACGATTTTTTTCTTTTTTCTGTCAATTGTAACAGCTGCAATAAAAATACCGTCATCAGACAATATTTCTCTATCTCTCAAAACAATATTTCCAACATCACCAACACCCGAACCATCTATCATGGTATCTTCTGCAGGTACAGGATCCGTCAAATAAAACTTATCATCATCAAGTAATAAACAATCCCCATTTTTTGTAATATATATATTTTCAGGATCCATGCCAGCCTCTACAGCTAAGTTTTTATGTATTTCCAATAAGCGATACTCACCTATTACTGGAATTAGATACTTCGGTTTTAACGTATCAATAAGCATCTGTAAATCTCTACCCGTAGCATGACCACTAGTATGCTTATCATACCCTAATTGCTTAACAATACCACCTGATCTATAAATAATATCACTAGTTTGAGCAACCATAGTTTCTACAGAATGTGATGGTGTAGTAGCTATAAAAACTAGGTCTCCATTTTTTATTTTGATCATTCGATGCCTATTAGTTGCCATTTTTTGCAATGACTTCAACGGCTCGCCCATCCTACCTGTTTCTAAAATTAATATATTTTTGTCAGGTATATTTTTTAGATCTTTACCATGAATTAAGATATCTTTTGGAACATTTAAATATCCCATTTGCATGGCAGTATAAACGATTCTACCAATATCTCTACCTGTCAAAAATACCTTTCTTTCAGTAGCTGCTGCTGCTTGAAAAATCTCTTGTACACGTACAATATTAGAGGCCTTAGATGCAACGATAATCCTACCATCATGGTTTTTAAATACATTCAAAATATATTTTTCAATATCTGGTTGTTGATCATTCTGCAGAACAGATTCAGAATTGGTTGAATCACTTAATAAGGCTAATACTCCCTTACGTGAAATATCAGCTAATCGAACAAAATCCATTCTGTAGTCTTTTTTAGCAGACGGATCAAATTTAAAATCACCAGTATAAACTATTTCACCTTTTTCAGTAGAAACGTCAATTCCTAAAGAATCTGGCAATGAATGCGTTGTTTTGAAAAATGAAATAGTAACATTATTGAAATCAATCTCAGTATCTTCATCGATAACATGAAATAAATCATCATTACATTGTTTGTTTTCATGTTGTACTGCAATCTTAGCTAATTCAATTGTTAATTTAGATCCAAAAACTGGAATATCATAATCACGCAAAATATATGGCAATGCTCCAATAGCATCTGCATGACCATGCGTAAGAAAAATACCAGCTACTCTATCTCCATAATCTGCAAAAAATTGCAAATCTGGTATAACAATATCTATCCCGAGCAAAGAACTATCTGGATACTTAAGACCTGCATCAAGTACAAAAATTTCATCATCAACTTGTACACCATACATGTTCTTACCATTTTCGCGTACTCCGCCCAGCATCATTATTTTTATTTGTTGTGTCATATAATTTTCTTCCTTTTCAGATTGATAATATATTTGGATCTAATAGATCAAATTGATTATGTTCACGACCATTTTAACATATTACACAACTATTTTAAAAGATTAATGATTTTTGATTATTTATCGCAAACAAAAAAGTCCAATAACATCAATGACGATGATTATTAGACTTATATTATTCATGTATTAACGACGTAAACCTAACTTAGTAATCAAATCACGGTAGCGTTGAATATCCTTACCCTTCAAATAACGAAGTAAGTTACGACGGTGACCAATCTTCTTCAACAAACCAACATATGAATGGTGATCTTGCTTGTTCAATTTTAAATGATCATTAAGATTGTTGATATCTTCAGTTAACAATGCGATTTGTACTTCTGCTGAACCTGTATCGCCTTCATGACGTGCAAATTCCTTAACTAATTGATCTTTCTTTTCCTTTGTAATTGCCATAATAAATACCTCTCAATTATAAAATGCCATTAACAACGTTAAGCGATGGCACCGCTTAACAGCGCTAATGGTTCTAACAAATATTTATGTTACTAAATTTTTTTTAGAAATGCAAGTATATTTTTTCTTGCACCATACTTAACTATTTAGTACAATTAACAAGTAAACCTATATTTAATCGAGGTGATTTTGATGCCACAAATTAAATCAGCAATTAAACGTGTAATTACTAGTGATAAGGCTAATAAACGTAATGCATCTGACTTAAGTAAGTTAAGAACACAAGTTAGAAAGTTTAAAGAAGCTGTTGCAGCTAATGCAGATAACGTAAATGATTTGCATATTGAAGCAGCTAGAGCTCTTGATAAAGCAGCTTCTAAAGGTCTTATTTCTAAGAATAAGGCTAATCGTGATAAGTCACGTTTAACTAAGAAAGTAGCTAAATAATTTAGATGGTACTAAAAAACAGATAATATATTGATATTATCTGTTTTTTTATATGTTTAATAGATATGCTTTTAAAAAAGATGCACCTGTATAAGTACCATTTTTATATCCATAATCTAATTTTATCGCATACTTAATACTCTGCTTTAGACGAGTAATATCTAACCTGTTGTTTAAAGCATAGTATATTCTATAAGGATTGGCATCTAATTCATCAACAATTTGATCTTTAACCCATCCTCTTTTTTGTAAAATCTTAACACACAATAAAAATTCCAACTGGCTCTCAAAAATTGCTAATAATGCAATCGGTGTCAGTCCATTATTGATTTGGTCGTCTAATCTACGATTAGCTTCAACATAATTTTTATTAAAGATAGCAGTCATAATCTCAAAAACATTTTCAGATAAAGACTGATCGATATTACTTTTAACAACTTCAGGTAATATTTCTTTACCTTCAACAATATTTTTTAATTTTAAATAATTATTTAAAGCTAGCGAAAAAACATTGTCACTTCGCTTAATTAATTCCGTAAATGCATCCCCAATAAATTTTATTTTTTCTGCAGCAGCAATAGATTTCAAAATTTTAGCCACTTCTTGAGCTTTAAAATTGGTTTCTACAACATTTACATTTTTCATTAACAATTTAACAATAGCTTTACGTTTATCAATTTTTTCATAATTAGCCACAAAAACTATCAAATCATCTAAAATAGATAAATTATCAATTAACTGTTTTAATTTTTCTAATTGTTTAGAATCCTTAACTACAAATTTAGTACTCAAAAATACTGGATTTTTAACAATAATTAGCCTTTGCAAACTAAATAATGAGGACTCACTCAGTGTGGCAATTAATCCATCTATCCCAGATTCTAAAACATCAACATATATAAGATCGTAATTGCTAAATTGTTTTTGTTTAACAAAATCTGTCATTATGTAATTATTAAGTAAATCATTGGTACCATAAATTAAAAGATGGTTTTTATCTTTATTAGATTGTTTAAATAATGATATTAATGTCATAACCTATCCTTGTTGAAACATGTCTTAATTGTTTTCTTATTCCATAAATAATGCCTAAATATGATTGTACCATTATCTTGCGTATTCAAATATGGAATTTTACATTCATTTAATGTTTTCAGAGTTTCCGCATGAGGATGACCAAAACGGTTATTTCTACCAGAAGAAATAATTGCTAACTTTGGTCTTATTTGCCATAAATACTTAGGATCAGTCGCTGTTCTACTGCCATGATGGCCTAATTTAATATAATCAGCTTTAATATTAAAGTTATTAATAATTTTGACCTCACCTGCACGATCAAGATCACCAGTAAAAATCCAATTATCACCTGATAGGTTAAACATCAAACTTAAAGAATCTTCATTCTTACCAACCGATTTTTCAAAAGGGTAAAGAATATGAAATTTAATATTTGCTTCTTGAACTAAATTACCTGCTAACAAATGAATTAACTTAGTATGTGCTACTTTTCCAGCTATCCTTCTTTTAAAAGAATTATTATCCAATAACCCATCACCAAAATATATTTTTTTAACTCTTATATAACTTAAAAGATCTCGCAAATTTCCAACATGGTCAGCATCTTGGTGAGACAAAAAAATACCATCTATTTTATTAATTCCTTGAGAATACAAAAATGGTAATAATATTTTTTCAGTTTGCGATATTCCGCTATTACCTTTCTTACCGAAATTAACTTTTCCTCCTACATCTATTAAATAACATTTGCGATTGAGAGGTGTAGTAATTAAAATGCTATCACCCTGCCCAACATCAATGAAAGCAACTTGCGAATAGAGCGGAAAATGTATCAAAATGAAAAATAGCAGATACCCTAAAGATAGCCAATAGTAGATACGTAATTTAAATAAAATCATTTTAGTTTTAATGATTAATATAAACGTTAATATCAACAAAAGTATAGTTTGCCACCAATTTATTTGTCCAAATATAATTATTCCAATTTTAGCACGTGCTACCGTTTCTATAACCTTAGTTATTATTTGCATCATCATTTCAAATAAAAAAGATAACTTAGGGATAATAGCAAACGTAACTAAATTTATAAAAGTTATCGGCAATAAAACAAAATTAAAAATTGGTACAATAAGGAAGTTAAATATAATCGTTAGAATATTCATCTGGAAAAAATAATGCAACAAAATTGGCAAAATAGCTAGATTAACAAAAATATTTTGCATTATCATTGAATATTTTTTGGTCGCTATTATTGCAACTACCAATAAATAAGATAAAATAGCACCAACATTTAATAACAATGAAGGTTGCAAAAACAAATGAAATATAAAAACTAATGATAATATATCTAACAAACTTAAAGGTATTTTTTTACTTTTAAAAAATGAACTTAATAAAAAAGTTAAAGTGGCTCTAAAAAAGCCTGGTTGAAAAGCAGATAAAAAAAGTTCCACAAATAATATTACTGTACATAAGATAAAGCACTCTCTTTCAGTTCGTTTTATTATAGAACAAAACTTACTAATAATCATAGTATATAGACTAACATGCAGACCTGAAATACTTAATAAATGAATAACCCCTAAATTGCGATAACTATTCAAAATATCTTTATTATTAACTTTATCTGGATTTTCAGCCAAAATTAACTCATGTGAGAAAAAAGATAGTAAACGTGGCATTTTACTAAGATATTCTTTTATTTTATAACGTATCCAATAAAACAAATCATATATACTTGGTTTTCTATTTACAATTGTGAAGTGTTTTATCTGAATTTGTTGTTTTATCTCTCTACATAAGCCCCACTTTTTTAAATTAAACTGTCCTGGAACTGTATTAGGCATTAAGCTATTAATTTTACTATCATCAACTTTTATCCAAAAAGGAATACCTTTTTTAAATTTCTCAATGAATTGCTGATTAGAATTTATACTTATATATAAATTACTATTTTTATATTTTGCACAACCAAAATATAGATTTTCACTATGAGATAATTTATCTGGATATACCTTAATTGGACTATCTATCTTCTTATATTCACTTATATTTTTTCTATAAGAGCCCCATAAAAAGAAAACCAATAATATGCAAAGTATGGTTAAAAAAGCTTCTTTAAATTTAAAATAAAATACAAATAACAAATATGCTATAAAAAAAATCGAAACTAAAACTTGCCAAATATTTGTTGCCAAAAATAGTGCTATAGATTCTATAGCCAAAATAAGTGCTAATAAGAACAATTGCCCATTTTTAAAATTATAAAATGAGATGTGGTTTAAGCTTTTCAATAGTTTTTACACCTATTCCTGACACTTGTTTTAAATCATCAATAGACTTAAATCCTCCTATACGCTCACGACATTCAATAATTTGTTCAGCTCTTTTTTGACCAATACCAGATAATTTTTGTAATTCCTGTGCAGTAGCAGTATTTATATTTATTTTATCTTGCTTATCATCAGAGTTAACATTATTTGCTTCGGCAGCTGTATCAGCTACCTTCTCTGTTTTATCTGGAATATAAATCTGATCCTGATCTTTTAAAATACGTGCTCTATTAATTGCACGTAGTTGTGCATCTGATCTTAATCCACCCGCTTTTTTAATCAAGTCATTTAACCTAGAACCAGATTTCAAAGTATATACACCGCTTTTATTAATTGCACCTGAAATATCACAAGTTATAACTTTCGAACTGTGTGACGAATGCTGTTTATTATCAGAATTAGTTTTCTTTTGGCTTGCATTTTGTTGCACCAAAGGTTCATTTTCAATCATATTGTCATCTCTTACTTGAAAATAAAGAAAAATACCAAATAATATTAATCCCCCAATAACACATATCGTCTTTTTTTCATCCAAAAATTTCTTAATTTTATCAAAAAACACAATTTTCACCTCGTAACTTATATACGAAAAATTGTGTCTTTTTTATTTATTATTTTTTAAATAATTGATAGCATCCCTAAAATTATATACTGGAACAATTTTCATCTTCGTCTTTAACTTTTTAGCTGTTTTCAATGCTATTTGATAATTAGTTTGTGATTTTTTCTCACCTTGCCGGCATTCAGCTGGTACTAAGAAAATATCTGCATTTGCACGTGCAGCAGCTATCGTTTTCTGCTTAATACACCCTATTGTACCAACATGACCATCTGCTTCGATTGTACCAGTACCGACGATTTTTTTATGCATACTTAATCTTTTATGTGTAAATACTTGATAACATGCTAATGTAAACATAAGACCTGCTGAAGGTCCACCAATGTCAGGCGTACAAATTTTTAAGGGAGCCTTCGTTATAATCTCAGTATTATCGAGCAAAGTTATCCCTATACCATGTTTTTTAAGACGAGGTATATTAATTAATTTACCATCAACCTGCTTCTCTTTTTTGTTACGCAAAATGGTTAATTTTAGTTTTTTATGTAATGGATATTTTTTCAAATATTCAATCAAAGCTGCACTCGATCGGATATTCTTTTTATTGGCTTTAATAATCATGTCGCCAATTTTTAACTTAGAATAAAATCGTGACTGAGGCAAAACTTCCAAAACCTTAACACCTTGATAACGAATTCTAAACTTTATTCCTGCGGATTTAGCTGCAACATAGATAGCATTATTTTGACTAGATTTCATATAACATTTTTGCATTTGATCATATTGATTATCATTTGTATCGCCCATGATCTCTTTAGAATAAAATCGTGATTCATCACTACGCAATAAAGATAGCAAATAATCAATCATATTAGCTTTGCGTCCATAAACAGTTACTAAATATAAATTATGGCTTTCTTTATTTTCTTTTGTAACTAAATAATCACTTACTCTATCAACTTCTCCAGGTGATTCAATATAATAATTGGTTGGCCAAATAAAAAATATCAATAAAATTACTAAACAACACCCGATAATAAGACATTTTAACTTTATATTATTTTTCTTTTTAAACATATTATTTATTCAATTTTTTCTTTAACGCCCTAGACACTATATCGGGTACAAGTTTAGTTATATCGCCACCAAAAGTTGCTGTCTCCTTAATCATAGTAGAAGAAATGAAACTATTTTCCGGCCCTGTTAATAATAATATTGTATTCAATTGTGGTGCTAAAGTTTTATTAATTGCTGCTATTTCCCTTTCATAATTAAAATCTGCATCATTACGTAAACCTCTTACAATCGTATTCGCACCTAATTTCATAGCGACATTGACAGCTAATTCTTGAGGTCTAGCTATAACTTCAACTTTTGAATTATCTTTAAAAACAGTTTTAGCTATTTCCAAACGTTCCTCTTCAGTAAATAAATATTTTTTATTAGTGTTGGTCATAATAACAAAAAACACTTTATCAAATATCGTTGTAGCAATATTAACTGTCTCTACATGACCATTTGTCAGTGGGTCAAAGCTACCAGGGAATATCGCTTTTCTCATATTATTTTCTTTCATAAATTTTAAACTTAGTTCTTCCTAAATGATGTCTATTTATTAAACTATAACCTTCTACATCAGGTAACTCTACATTTTCATCAGTTTCTGCTACTATCAAGGCCTTTTCATTCAAAATATTTGCATCAAGCATAATTTTCATTACCTTAATTATTTTTTCTTTAGCATAGGGTGGATCTAAAAACACCAAATCAAAATGATAATTTCGAGATGCAAGAATACTGATAGCTCTTAAATCACTATTTTTAAAGATTTCAAATCTTTCTCTTTCTTTAGTCAATAAAATATTTTTTTTAATGATTTCACATGCTGCATAATTTATATCTACAAAAACTGCACTATCATATCCCCTAGAAACGGCTTCTAATCCTAAAGCACCACTACCAGCATATAAATCTAGTACACGACCTCCATTAAAAAATTGACCCATTGCGTTAAATAAAGATTCTTTTACTTTGTCACTCGTAGGACGAGTTAAATTACTTTTTAATGTAAATAGGTTTCTCCTAGCATATTTTCCAGAAATAATTCGCAAAATTAAAATTCCTCACCATTCTTCAACTTGTTTTCTGCTGTTGTTTTTAAATTCTTCATTAGCTCAGTTGTATGCTCAGAAGAAAAATCTAAATCATTATATTTAGAAATTTCAACCGATTTAACAAATTTATTTTCAGTCAGCATTGTTATAATTTTTTGGGCTTTAGATTCACTTATATACATGATAGCATAATCGTTTTTTTGGGAAGCGTAGATTAGATTTCCGAATTTATATAAGAAACTTTTTTCATAGTTTTTATTAAGATACACTATGATAGCAACTCGATCACCTATTTGCTCAACTTTATTTTTATCTTGAAAAACTAACCCCATTCAGTATATCCTTTCTTGCACGCATAATTTTTTCATTTGCTTCAATATTTAAAACTACAGCTACTGCCGCAGTCAATGCCATGATAGATGATCCACCATATGATATAAAAGGTAACGTAACTCCAGTTATTGGTAACATTCCTAATACAGCACCCACATTAAAAAATGTTTCTGTAAATATAATTGTTGCAATACCAAAACATAATAATGAATTGAACTGATTTTGAGTATGTAATCCTACTTCCGTTATACGCCAAACCAAAAAGAATAAAATAGCTACAACGGCAATTCCACCAATTGATCCTAATTCCTCTGAAATAATAGACAAAATGAAGTCAGTATACGGTTCTGGCAAATATCCTCTTTTTTGCATAGAATTACCTATTCCTACGCCAAATAAACCACCATTATGAATCGCATAATAAGAGTTAACTAATTGTCCTCCTGAAGTTTTCTCTAACTCAAAAGGATGTGCAAAAGCCAATAAACGTTGAAATTGATAATATTTTGTAATAAAAGCAGGTTGAAAATGTAACAAAAGAAACACAATAGCTAATACAGCAAAAAGCAAAATCAATAACCCACCTACAGCATATTTAATGGGCATCCCTGAAACTGAATACATTATACAAACAATTAAAAACAAAATAGAAGTACCACCAAAATCAGGTTCCAATATTGTTAAAAACAACATTAACCCAACTAACATAGTCGGTTTCTTTAAATTTTCAATAATTTTACCTGGTATTAAATATCCATCTTTCTTAGATAAAACAAAAGCCAAATAAAATATTAATGCTAATTTTGCAAATTCAACTGGTTGCACATTAATCGGCCCTACTTTAATCCAACCAACAGCACCATTAATTTCTGCTTGACCATGAGATACTATTTTTAAAACGATTAGAAAAAATAACATTGCTATAGCAATAACAAGAAAAATAAAGACAAAATTTAGTCGTTTTAAAAGTTCTAATTTTATAGTAAAAAATGGTACACCCAAAGCAAAAAATGCAAGTATAAAATTAATAATTTGCTTACGCATATATACCATTGGAGAAAATCCATTAACTAACAAAATATCCGAACTGGCCGAATATATCATAACAATACCAAATAAGGATAAAAGCAAATATGGTATTAGAATGCTATAATCTAAATATTTCAGTTTCTGTCTCATGCTCGATTCTCCCTAACTCATATTTATTGTATTATATCACTTAAACATACATCATTTATATTGTAACGAATATCTTAACTCAAAAAAACACCACACAGTCAATCATTATCATGTGCGGTGTTTAATTTGTATAATATCAGATATTAATCTTTGTCACGTTTTTTATCTGCTTTTTTACGTTCATTAGTATTCAAGATTTTCTTACGTAGTCTAATACTCTGAGGTGTTACTTCACAATACTCGTCATCATTTAAGAACTCAATAGCTTCTTCCAAGGTTAATGTTTTCGGTGTCTTAATTGCTGCAGCATGATCCTTACCAGCTGCACGTGTATTTGTTAGGTTTTTACCCTTAGTTACATTAACTGCTATATCACGTTCCCTTGAGGATTGACCAACAATCATTCCTTCATAAACTTCAACTCCCGCACCAATAAATAATTGGCCACGTTCTTCAACTGATTGTAGAGAATATGTAGTTGAAGGACCTTGGTTAATAGAAACTAAAGCTCCATTTCTACGACCTGGTGCCCAATTCTTAATTACAGGACCATATTTTTCAAAAGTATGGTTAAGAATACCATATCCAGCAGTTTGTGACATAAACTCGTTGTTATATCCTATTAATCCACGAGATGGTACTAAAAATTCCAATCTGGTTTGACCATTACCAGTTGATTCCATATTTTTCATTTCTCCTTTTCTTTGAGAAATTGAATCAATTACAGAACCAACATATTGGTCAGGCGTATCAACTTGCACAGCTTCAAAAGGCTCACACATCTGTCCATCAATTTCACGATAAATAACTTTTGGACGAGACAATTGCATTTCAAACCCTTCACGACGTAATTCTTCGACAAGAATAGACAAGTGTAATTCTCCACGACCAGAAACTGTCCAAGAATTAATTTGATCGGTTGATTCAACTTTCAAAGAAACATCGGTTCTTGTCTGTTTAATCAATCTATCTTCCAACTTCTTTGGAGTAACTTGTGTACCTTCCTTGCCTGCAAATGGTGAATCATTTGCTACAAAATTCATTTGCAATGTAGGTGGATCAATATGTAATGGTGGTAAAGCTTCAGCATCCTCAGCAGACGCAATTGTTTCACCAACAAAAATATCATTAATACCAGATATCGCAATAATATCCCCTGCTTTGGCCTCTTGGATTTCATTTCTATTTAACCCGAAGTAACCAAATAATTTGGTAACACGGAAATTTTGCTTAGTACCGTCAATTTTCATAACGGTAATATTATCTCCGACTTTTACTTTTCCTCGGTAAATTCTACCAACTCCAATTCTTCCTACATAATCATCCCAATCTAACATAGTAATCTGGAATTGTAATGATTCATCAGAATTATCAACTGGTGCTGGTATATTTTTACATATAGTTTCAAAAACAGGAGCCATAGTTTGTTCCTGCTTAGCTGGATCATCTTCATATGAAGATGTACCATTAAGAGCACTAGCATATACAACTGGAAATTCTAGTTGATCATCAGATGCACCTAACTCGATAAACAACTCTAATACTTCATCTAGCACTTCAGCTGGACGTGCACCAGGTCTATCAATCTTGTTAATAACAACAATAGGTTTTACGCCGGCTTCCAAAGCTTTTTTCAAAACAAAACGCGTTTGTGGCATAGTTCCTTCATAAGCATCAACTAATAGCAATGCACCATCAACCATATGCATAATACGTTCAACTTCTCCACCAAAGTCAGCGTGTCCAGGTGTGTCTAAAATATTAATTGTTGTATTTTTGTACTTAACAGCTGTATTCTTGGACAAAATAGTTATACCACGCTCACGCTCTATAGCATTGGAATCCATAGCTCTATCTGCTATTTGAATATGCTCCGGTAAAGTATCTGATTGCTTTAATAATTGATTAACCAATGTCGTCTTACCATGGTCAACATGGGCTATAATAGCAATATTTCTAATGTCGTCTCTTCTTTGCAAAAGATATTCCTCCCTAAAACTAACGAAAAAGCCGTGACTCCAGTCACAGCTAATAAAAATCATGCATTTCGATGAAGCTTTACATTAACTATAGTTACGTTATGGTATTTTAAACAAAAATTTAGCAAACGTCAATATAAAATGAGCATTTACCACATAAAAATATTTTATTTATATTGCAACAGGGTTGTTGTATAATAATCATCTGATATACATATTTATTAAAATTTTTAAAAGGAGATTTTTTCATTGATACTCATGCACGATATTGTACGTGATGGCAATCATGTACTTAGACAAGTTGGTAAAGAGCTAACCTTTCCATTAAATGATAAGTATAAAAAACTAGCTGAAGATATGATGCAATATCTAATAAATTCTCAAGATCCCAAAATTGCTGAAAAGCATCAATTGAGAGCTGGTGTAGGATTAGCTGCACCACAAGTAGGTGAAAGTGTCCAAATGGCTGCCCTACTAGTTCCCGATGACCAAGGCAATATTATCTTCAAAGAAACTTTTGTTAATCCAAAAATTATTTCAGAATCAGTTAGACGTACCTGCCTATCTGAAGGAGAAGGTTGCTTAAGCGTAGATAAAGATATTCAAGGCTATGTACCTCGAGCATACAAATTAAAAATAAAATATCAGACAGTAGATGGCGAGCAAAAGCAAATATCTCTCAAAGGATATCCTGCAATCGTTGCTTCCCATGAAATTGATCATTTAAATGGTCATTTGTTCTACGATCGTATTGACAAGAAAAATCCGTTTTCATTAGATGAAGATACTGTTGTAATTTCTTAAACAAAGAGCTGCTTGAGGCAGCTCTTTGTTTAAGCTTAATTTGTATACTTATTTGTACATTTATGATAAAATTTTGTTAGCTGTTGGTTTTATCCAACATTTAGACGTTTATTAAAATTAAAAAGGAGATTACATAATGATCTACAAAGTTTTATATCAAAAAGACCAGATTGTTAATCCAAGAAGAGAAACAACACAAACTTTATATTTAAAAGCAGATAATTTAGTTGAAGCTCGCAAATTGGTTGAAGACAACACCCCCTACAACATTGAGTTTATCCAAGAATTAACGGGCAATTCCCTTGCTTATGAAAAGCAAAGTCCGGATTTTAAGCTTTCAACTTTTCCATCAAATAATTAATTAAAATCTTGAAATTAAAAAATGATGAAGTAGGCATTTTCGCCATAGGGGGATTAGGCGAAATTGGTCGAAACATGTATTGTGTACAATACCAAGATGAAATTATCATAATGGATTGCGGAATCAAATTCCCTGAAGATGGTGAAATGGGAATTAACTATATCATTTCTGACTATTCATATTTGATTAAAAATAGAGAAAAAATAAAAGCCTTAGTGGTTACACATGGACACGAAGATCATATTGGTGGGATTCCATTTTTACTCAAAAAAATACCAGAAATACCTGTATATGCCACTCCTTTCGCACTTGCATTAATAAGGGGTAAATTGGATGAACATGGTATTTTAAAAAATAGTGTGCTACATGAAGAATACGAAGATACAGTTCTACAATTTTCAAAATTGTCTGTAACCTTTTTCAGAACAACACACTCTATTCCTGATACATTAGGAATTGCTGTTCATACACCACAAGGTACTGTTATCTTCACTGGCGATTTTAAATTTGACCTTACACCAGTAATGGATCAACCAGCACCGGATTTTCAAAAAATGGCTAAACTAGGAGAAGAAGGCGTACTTGCCTTACTTTCTGATTCAACCAATGCAGAAGTAGCTACATTCACAAAATCTGAACGATTTGTTGCAAAATCCCTGCATAATATTATAACGGGTATTAAAGGACGTATTATTTTCGCTACTTTTGCTTCAAATCTGTATCGTGTATCTACTGCGATTAAAGCTGCTGTAGCTACCGGACGCAAAGTGGCTATATTTGGTCGTTCTATGGAGAATGGTATTCAAAATGGTATAGATTTGGGTTATCTTGATATACCTGAAGGTACAATTGTTGAAGCATCTGAAATTAATAAATTACCTCCTGAGAAGGCTATGATATTATGTACAGGTTCGCAAGGTGAACCCTTAGCAGCACTTTCTAGAATTGCCGACGGTTCACATAGACAGATTAGTATTAAACCAGGCGATACTGTTATCTTTTCTTCAAATCCAATACCAGGAAATACCACTAGTGTTAACCATTTGATTAACAAATTATATGAAGCTGGTGCTGATGTTGTGCACGGAAAAATACACAATGTTCATACTTCTGGACATGGTGGTCAAGAAGAACAAAAAATGATGATCGAGCTAACTAAGCCTGAGTACTTCATCCCTGTACATGGTGAATATCGTATGCAAGTAATACATACAGAAACTGCCCAAGCTACAGGAATGGCTAAGGATCATACTTTTGTACTTGAAAATGGTGATGTACTAGCGTTAACAAAGACTAGTTCTAGAATAGCTGGAAAAATACAAATACCAGATGTTTTCGTTGATACTTCTAGCACATCTGAAGTTGGTGACATAGTAGTTCATGACCGTAAAATACTTGCAGAAGAAGGCTTAGTGGTAGTGGTCGCTACGATTGATTATCAGCATCAACGAGTTCTTGCAGGTCCTGATATTTTAAGTCGTGGTTTCGTTTATATGCGTGAATCAACTGACTTAATTACCGCTGCACAAAAGCATATATATCACCTACTAAGAGTAGAAATGGCCAAAGAAACTAAATCTGATGAGCGTGAGTTAAAAAAGAATATTATTGAAACTTTACAAGATTTTCTATATTCCAGAACAGAACGTCGTCCTATGATTTTACCTATGATTATTGAAAAGAAGTAATAAAAAAGCAATTGCGAAATAACTCGCAGTTGCTTTTTTTATATATCACTCAATCGAACATCTTCCATACCAATCATTGGATCAATTTTATTAGAATATATCAAATCAGGCGTTAAAATATAATTTTCAGAATGATTATCAGCATTATCAATCTCATTTTCTTGTAACTCAATATCATTTTTATTGAATATACACTGAATTTTACTACACAAATCAGTTTGTCGATCATTGCCTTCAGTTTTTAATGCCATTTGATATGCTTGTTCTTCACCAATCATAACCAAATTTTGTTGAGCACGGGTAATCGCAGTATACAATAAATTCTTCTTTAGCATAATATAATTTTGCATCGTTAATGCTAAGATAACTAGTGGAAACTCAGAACCTTGTGATTTATGAATAGTAATAGCATATGCTCTTGTTAAATCTGATAAATCATTAGATGTAAGCATTACTTCGCGATCATCGAATCGAACAATCAATTTGGCTGATTTTTGTGAATCATCAATACCAACCACTTTACCGATTTGCCCATTATAAATTTCTTTTTCAGGATTATTTTGTAATTGTAAGACACGATCACCTATTCTAAAAATTTCATTATGCACTTCTACTTTTTTGGAATCAATCTTAGCAGGATTCATTATATTCTGTAACAAATCATTTAAGCTATTTATACCACTTACACCATTATACATAGCTGTCAAAACTTGAATATCATCAGCACAAAAACCCTTTTCTAATGCGATATCAACTATTTTTTCTATAGCATCAGCAATACTATTAGGCTTGCAAGATATAAAGGAATAATTAAGCGTTTTAGTAAATATATTTGCTTGAGCATTATTCTGATTAATCTTATGTGCAAGATCGACAATAGATGAATCATCACTCTGTCGATGTATCATACTTAATTTTGTTGTAGGAAAAGCACTAGAAGCTATCAGATCACTAAAAATATTTCCAGGCCCTACTGAAGGTAATTGATCTTTATCACCAACAAATACAATATGTTTTAGTTGAAAAATAGAACTAACTAAATTCTTAAATAAAAACATATCAACCATAGACATTTCATCTATAATTAAAATTTCTCCATTTAGTTCATTCATATTTTCTTGATTTAAATCAGATATGCCTAATCCTAATAAGCGATGTATCGTTTTAGCATCTATACCTGTTAATTCGGACATTCTTTTTGCAGCTCTACCAGTTGGAGCTGCTAATAAAAAAGGAGGATCATCAGTATAAAGAACATCATTTGGAATTTTTTCAATTTCCTGCAAAGTAGCTAAAATACCTCTAATAATAGTTGTTTTGCCTGTACCAGGTCCACCAGTCAGAATAGAAATTGAATTATTCAATGCTGTTTTTATAGCCTTTTTCTGCGTATCATCGTAACTTATATCAAACTTTTGTTCAACGTGCTTAATAGCAGAATTTAAGTCGTCATCTAGATATGGTATATCCCTTTTATTGCTATCACTAATTCTTTTTAAATCATTAGCAATATCTTTTTCTATCGTATACATATTTGTTAAAGATACTTTATCATCAAATATGACTACTTTGTTATCTTTTTTTAAATTATTGACTTCATTAGCTAGCAGATCGAAATCATCTATATAAAGCAATTTACTAGTATTTTCTAGCCACTTATCCATCAAAAGATATGTATTTCCATCTTTTAGAGCCGAATCTAATAATACCTGCATAAGTGCACCCTTTAGACGCCTGCTATCATCCGCTTTAAAGCCTAATTTATTTGCAATACTGTCTGCAATTTTAAAACCATAGCCACGTGTTTCAGCAATTAAAGCATATGGATCTTCTTCTATCTTGGATAATGTCTCACCTTTATATTTATTATACAAATCAGTAATAATACTTTTATTAATCCCATATTGCACCGCTTGAGTTAATATCTCACCCAATTGATCCATATGCAAAATTCCATTTAACAAGCTTTGACGTTGCTTATCTGTTAATTTTAGATCTTCTACAACCTTGTTATTATCTTTAATTTTGGTAAAAAGATCTTCCCCCAATTGTGAAACTATTTTTTCAGCTGTTTTTTTTCCTATTCCTGCAAATTTATCTGAAGCTAAATAATCTACAATCGCATTATATTCCGCAGGCATTATGGCTTGATAACTTTTAGCCTTAAATTGCATACCAAATTTTGAATGCTCAATTATTTCACCTACAAACTTATATCGAATTGACAGATCCATCTCTCCGAAATTACCCATAACTCTAATAGAATCATGATCATATCCAGCTATTTTTCGAATTATATGAACATCCAATATTTTAAACAATTCTTCATTGTTTTCATAAATAATTCCCTCTACCATTCCTATTAACTGTAATTCTGCCATATTAACTCCTAAGAAATATATTAAATCTTATTTTTTAATCATATTAACAATCGAATTATATTGTTTCTTAGCTGAATAAAAATATTTTTCATCCTGCTTTTTCGAACGCTCAAAATATTTTTCTGCTTCAGCTCTATCTTCAGGAAAGTAGGTAACACCCAATAAAAAATTAATCTTAGCCGATCGTATCGAGGCCTCTATCTTTTTATACTCTAATCTTGCTTCGACTAACTTACCCTGACTTAACCAGCAATCTCCTATTAATTCATATGTACGCATACTAGGTTTTTTAATAGTAATAGCATACGCCAATGCTTTAGCATACTGACCACTTTTTATTGCAACTAGGGCTTTTTGATAAAGAGTCGCATCATTATTAGGCATGCTATCTAAAATTTTACCAGCAGCTTGATAATCCCCTAGCATATAAAAGCAAATGGCAATATTGTAGTCCAGCGACGAGGTATCATCATTAGTACATGCTTTAGCCTTTTGCAACAATTCCAAAGCCTGTTCTGGAGAATTATTTTCTATCAAATATGCAGATAATTCTAAATAATTATTTACATCACTCGGAGCTGCATCTATTTTACAAATCAACGAATGAATGTACGCTTCTTGCTTATTTGATGGTAATACTTTTTTTATTTTCTTATTCATTATATTGAATCTCTACTAGTAATTTCTCTTCCTAAATAAGATGTCTCATTCCATCTTAATTCATTAAAATTAATACTATCTTTAGTTTCTAAAATAGTTAAACTAGTATTAATTAAACCTCCACGCTTACGCAAATCAGCTAATCGATAACCTTCCAAACTTCTAATCAATGCACATAAAGCAGCACCATGACTTACTAAAAGAACCTTATCATTATTGCCACTATACTTAGAAGTTATTTCGTCAATCAACAGTTTTCCTCGCTTAATCATATGACTAAAACTCTCACCATGAAATTTACGAGGATCATACAAGTCAGGTTCATGTCTAAATGCCTTAATTTGATCAGGATATAATCTCTCAGCTTCGGAAAATTTCATTCCCTCCAATTCTCCCAAATCAAATTCACGCAATCGATTATCTGCAATCACAGGAACATCTATATTCATATTTTCTTTAATCTTTAATGCGGTTTGCAATGCACGCTCCAAAGGACTAGCATAAAAAGCTACAAATTTCGTATCCTTTAAAAAAAGAGATAACCGTTTAATATCTTCATAACTTTCGGGTAACAAAGGAGAATTACCATGGCATCCCTGATACCTACCCTCTAAATTCCATTCTGTTTTACCATGTCTGACAAAATATAATTGCATACCTATTCCTCGATAACTAAAAATAACCTTATATTAATTGCAATTGATGATTACCTCTATATGCCTTATCAATGATAGCACCACCTAAACATTCTTCGCCATCATAAAAGACTATTGCTTGACCAGGAGTCACTGCTCTCGCCAATTCATCAAATTCAACATGAACAGTATTATTATCTTTATTATAATTCACTGTAACTGCAACATCTGGTTGTCTATATCTGAATTTTGCAGTGCAATGAATCGTAGTATCATTAGAAGGCAAACCAGTAAAAAATGAGACTTCACTGGCATCTAAACTAGATGCATATAATAACTCACTATCATATCCTTGTTCTACAATCAATTCGTTTTTTTGTAAATTCTTGCCCACAACAAACCATGGTGCACATGAACTTTGATTCCCGCCTAATCCTAAGCCAGAACGTTGCCCAATAGTATAATACATAAGACCACTATGTTTACCAACAATACGACCGTCTGAAGTTACAATATTACCGCCCATAGCTGGTAAAAATTCACTGAGGAAGTTTTTGAAATTTCTTTCGCCAATAAAACAAATACCTGTAGAATCTTTCTTTTTGGCTGTAGCTAAGCCAGCTTGTTCCGCTATCATTCTAACTTGCGGTTTACTTAAATCAGCTAAAGGGAAAATTGCCTTTTTCAATTGCTCTTGAGTTACCTGACTTAAAAAATATGTTTGATCTTTATTACCATCTTTTGGTCTCATCATATGGACTACACCATTTTCATCAGTAACAGTTTTCGCATAATGACCCATAGCAATATAATCAGCATCTAATTTCATTGCAAAATCTAAAAAAGATTTAAATTTTATCTCCTTATTGCACATAATATCTGGATTAGGGGTACGTCCTCTTTTATATTCACTTAAAAAATATTCAAATACCTTATTCCAATATTCCTTTTCAAAATTAATAGAATAATATGGTATCCCTATCTTATCCGCAACTCGTTTAACATCTTCAAAATCCTCTGTAGCAGTACAAACACCAGAATCATCGGTATCGTCCCAATTTTTCATGAAGACACCTACTACATCATACCCTTGTTCTTTTAATAAAAGTGCAGATACTGATGAATCAACTCCACCACTCATACCAACAACGACTCTAATATGACTGTTATCTGTCATTATGTTCCCCTTAATTTTCTACTATAATTTCTTTTTCTTCCAAATCTTTCAAAACAAATTGTAGTAATTCGACCATAGATACCAACTGCTTGTTTTTAAAAATATTTACTTTAGTTAACCCATTTATATCTGTTACTACCATAGTTAAATGATTTAACTCTTTATTAATAGTCATTTTCAATTTAGCAGTAGCATTATATGGAGAATCTTTATATAAAGGGTGCTCATAGGTATAATTACCATTCACTGTTTTTTTAAATCCTGCATCAATTAATGCATATATCTTGATATTTGAACTTAATGTATATTCTTTATTGCTACCATTAATTTTTACTGTATTAGACATAGTATCTCCTTACTTATCAAAAATACTAACTTACAACCTAACATATGTTAAAAAACTATAGTTATATTTATTTTTAGTATCTTTACAAAAATCTTCTCTATTGATTAACTTATACCTATTATAATCAATAATTGCCATTTTAGTATCAGCTTTAAACTTATTTTGAATAATCGTTTGTTCTAATCGATCTGGTATGTCTTTTAAAGCATCAAATAAAGAAAAGCCACCAATTATATATATAGTTTTTTGCTCATTTAAAAGCCATTTACGCAAATCAGTTAAACTATTAAAAATAGTTATTTGATCATTATCTTTATAATAATTAGTAAATTCTGCGTCTGTTGTTAAAATCACATGGTGTCGATTCTTAAGTAAGCCCGGAAAACTATCAAAAGTTTTTCGACCCATCACTATAGTATGATTTTCCGTCAATTTTTTAAAATGTTTTAGATCAGCTGGCAAATGCCATGGTAATTTTCCCTTATTACCAATATTGCCAGCTAAATCCTCTGCCCAAATAAAAACAATCACTAATATACTTACCTCTCACAATTAAACTGCAACTGGTGCTTTAATAGTCCCATGATGATTATAATCTATTAACTTTATATCTTTCATTTCAAAATCTAAAACTCTGTGTTTCAATGGATTAAGCCATAATGTAGGAGAATCATATGCATTCCGTGATAATTGCTTGTTAACCTGATCAAAATGATTCTTATAAATATGTGCATCACCCAAAGTATGCACAAATTCACCTAATTCCAGTCCAGTTTCTCTAGCAACCAAATTCAATAATAAAGAATAACTTGCAATATTAAATGGAACACCTAAAAACATGTCACCAGATCTCTGATACAACTGCAAACTCAATTTATTATCATTAACATAAAATTGAAATAAAACATGGCATGGTGGCAATGCAACATTAGGAATATCTTCAGGATTCCATGCACTAACTATTAAGCGACGTGAATCTGGATTAGTCTTAATTTGTTCAATAACATTACCTAACTGATCGATAGTATCACCCCTACTAGTTTGCCAACGCCTCCATTGAGCACCATAAACATTACCCAAATCACCATATTTTTTGGAAAATGTTGCATCACTTAATATTTTCTCGGTAAATATTTTCATTTGTTCTTGATATTTTATATTAAACAATTCATCAGTTTGTTGTCGCAATCCGAAATTTGTCATGTCGGGGCCATTATATTCAGTAGAACTTACCCAATTCTTAAAAGCCCACTCATCCCAAATATGATTTTTGTGTTCCAGCAAAAATTTTATATTAGTATCGCCCCTTAAAAACCATAACAATTCACTTTTTATTAAACCAAAAGGAACATGTTTTGTGGTAATTATAGGAAATCCCTCGGACAGATCAAAATGCATTTGTGCACCAAAGATGCTGCGTGTACCAACACCTGTGCGATCAGACTTATCATGTCCTTCCAACATTATTTTTTGTAATAAATCTAAATATGGCTGTTCAAGCTTAGTCAATTCAATAATCCTCCTAAAAAAAAATCTAAGCATTTATTAAACTTAGATTCTTAGAAATAATATTTATTCGCCGTGATATTTAACTAAAGAATATATATCAATATCACTAAATTTTTCTACGCCTTTTAAATCAACAAGTTCAACATAAAATGCTGCACCTACTACTTCACCACCAAGTTCTTTTACTAATTTGACAGTTGCATGCAATGTTCCCGCAGTTGCCATCAAATCATCACAAATCACAACTTTTTGACCCGGTTTAATTGCATCTATATGCATTTCCAAAGAATTAGAACCATACTCTAAGTCATATGAAGCTTTTTTAACTGCACGAGGTAATTTATGTGGTTTACGTGCTGGAACAAAGCCAATACCTAATTCATTTGCTACAGGACATCCTACAATAAAACCTCTAGCTTCAGGACCTACAATAACTTCTGCACCCTTGCTCTTAGCAAATTCTGCCAATTCATGTGTTGCAGCTCGATAAGCCGTACCATTTTGTAAAATAGGTGTTATATCTCTAAAAATTATTCCTTCATTGGGAAAATCCTTAATACTAGCTATATATTTTTTAAAATCAATTGCCATAAAATCACAAACCAACTTCCTATATGCAATAACATTTACTCACACTATATGTAAAAGTATTATAACATTCTACTTTTTGTTTTAACAAATTCATATTATAAATTACTATTATGATCCTTAATATATTTTAACAAACTATCTGAAGACATGTTTTTTAACATATCTGTAAATGTCAATCGTTGACTAATCGCCTGGAAATACTTAGAATCAGTAATTTTAGTAACTTTAGGACTAGTTATAGCCTTAATTAGCTCATTTTTAACATCATAATCAATCCAATTCAATTCCCAAAATACACGCAAAACAAATTTGATACAATCATAATTTATACCTAAGTATGTAGCAACTAGCTTATAATCAGACAATGATAAATTTGGATGATTAACAATATAGTTGAATATACTTTCAAATAATTCTCTATCTGGTAATTTTGATATTGGATATGGATCAATCAAAAAACGTAAATATATTTTGTTAAAATCATTGTTAAGCACCCTATCGAATTGTTCTTTACTTGTAGGAGTATCTAAAAAAACAACACTCTCATTATTTTGCATATAATCAGTTGCCAAAATAATTTTATCAGATGATATATTATCAATATTATTAGCTATTTCTATACTATTTTTGTCAAAAAGCAGATATCTATCTGCAAAGCCCATAATATAATTTTCATTACGTAAATCAACAATTCTAACATTAGTCAACGATGGTGGAGCAGCAAAAATAAAATCGCTGATAATTCCCTGTAATTTAGCTTTATTATTCCACTTATTTATGCCCAAAGTTACCATAATCATATGAACATATGGCAATATATTTGTATCTAAATAGCCCCTATCAAATCCTATTAAATCAAGCTCATTGGAAAAGTTGCTCACACACATTTTAATATGATTTTTATTCTGGCCTATTTTAATTAACTTAGATATATGTGGATTAGTTATAGAAAAAACAGGCTCTGGATTATCCGTTCCAAAAGGACCTACTTTAGCCATTTGACGGTATGTATCCAATGTCAAATCATTAAGATTTAACTCATCATCATACATTTTTACGAGTTCACTAGTAGCAACAGGCTGAAAAGAACTTTCAAAACAATTACGCAATTTTACTAAAGAATCTTTCTTTAATGAAAGACCACATGCAAACTCATGACCACCAAATTTTGTTAAAACTGTACCTTTAAGTTTTATAAGTGCATTGAATAGATTGAATCCTACAACAGACCGACCTGATCCTTTTAATTCACCATTATCGGCTTCAGTTAGAATAATAGTCGGTTTATGATATTTTTCCGCTATTTTATTAGTTACTAAGCCCAATACTCCTTCGTGAAAATTATGATCGTATAAAACTAATGTCTTTTTAGATTGCCATCCATATTGCTGAATTTGCTTTTCACATATCTCAAATATTTCCTGAGTTAATTGTTTACGTTTATCATTCAATTTTTCAACTATTGATGCCAATTTTTCAGCTTCTTCTTGGTCATCACACAGCAAAAGATTTACCGCTAAATTTGCATCTGCTAACCTACCTACAGCATTAATTCTAGGACAAATAGCAAATCCAACATCACTAGCATCAATAGATCCCAACTCTAATCCTGCATTTTTGATCAATGCACGTAATCCTGGCCTTTGAGTATTATTTAAAATTTCAAGCCCTCGCTTAACTATTATATGACCTTCACCAGATACTTTAACCATATCACCTATGGTACCTATCATAGCTAAATCCAATAACTCAGACATATTATCAGTCATTAGTGCACGACAAATAGTATATGCTACACCAGCACCACAATAATCATCAAATGGGTAATCTTGATTAGGATAATTACAATGAACTATTGCATATGCATCAGGAATTTCATCTTGAAAAATATGGTGATCAGTCACAATAGTATCTACCCCACATTTTTTGGCATAATTCACTTCTTCAATTCCTGTTACACCATTATCTACTGTAATTATCAACTTAGTACCATTATTTACCAATTCCTGATAACGTTCCAAACTAGGTCCATATCCATCATCAAACCTATTTGGAATAAAAAAATCAACATCAGCTCCTAAGATACTCAAAGTTTCGACCATAATACTTGTCGCAGTAATACCATCAGCATCATAATCGCCATATACTGTAATTTTTTCACCCTTATCGATAGCCTGATTAATTCTATCGGCTGTCTTTTTCATATCATGCATTAAAAATGGATCAGCTAATTTACTTTCATCGGCATTTAACCAAAAATCTAATTGTTGATCAGTATTGATGCCTCTAATCGCAAATAATTTAGCTTGTATAGGACTTAATTTATACTTTGCAATTAAATCTTTATCTAAAGATTCTGCTTGTTTTTTCTTCCATATCATTGTCGTAACTTAAATATCCTCAATTTTTCATCAGTAGCTTTAACTGTTTTTATTAAAGACCCTCTGATAGCCCATCGATTAGCTCCCCAATCAGCACACGTTATTAATGTAACTATATTTTTTCTAGTATCATCCACTAACCATACAGCAGTAGGTGGAACTTTTTTCTTCATATATATTTTATAAATATAAACTTTTTTTAAATCTGTTAAATATATTAATTTGCCCTTTTTTACTGATTCTAATGGTGAAAAGAGGCTACCATTAGCAGTCATGTAATGACCAGCTAATGGATAATTACCATGACCCATTTTTTGATCTGGTCGCATAGTGCCACCACCTGTAGATAATGAATCATTACTTAATCCTTTTAGAATTGGTAAATACATATGGACACTTGGAATTGCAATAGCACCCACTGCTTTAGCATTATTTTTGATCCGAGATTTAGTAACCTGGGCAAAATCAATACTTTTAACCTTGGAAAAATCAAATTGACCCTTAGATTTCTCATTCTCTCTAATCTTATCCTTATTAAGATTATGCAATACTTCATTTTGGGACTGTTTGGCAATAAATGATGTTATTTGTGGACTAAAAATTAAAGCTAGACCTACAATAAAACAAATAAATGCTAAAATATAACGTAAATTTATATTTCTACGTGTTTTTTTATCTGCCATCTTATTTTCCTTTTATATCGTCATCATCCATTTTCAATACAGCCATAAATGCATCTTGGGGAACTTCTACTCGTCCAATAGCTTTCATTCTTTTTTTACCTTTGCGTTGTTTTTCTAACAACTTGGCTCTTCGATCTGGATCTCCAGTATGAATCTTCCATGTAACATCTTTACGATAAGGTTTAATAGTTGCTCTGGAAATAATCTTAGCACCGATAGCACCTTGAACATCAACTTCAAAATTTTGACGAGGAATAAGTTTCTTTAACATACTCGTCATTTGTCGTGCTCTGGTTTGTGCTTCATCATTATGTGCAATAAAACTCAATGCATCTACTGGCTCATGATTTAATAACATATCTATTTTTACTAAATTTGTCGATCGATAGCCTATAATTTCATAATCTAAGGACGCATAACCTTTTGTGAAAGATTTCAAATCATCAAAGAAATCATAAATTATATCAGCTAATGGCATTTTATAAATAACATTAACCCTAAACTTATCTAGATAATCCATAGTCTGAAACTCGCCATGTTTTTTTTGACATAATTCCATAACCGCACCTACAAAATCATTTGGAACCATAATTTCAGCTTTCACAAATGGTTCTTGAACATCTTGATATTCACCCGCATCAGGTAAATCTGAAGGATTATCTATCAACTTTACAGATCCATCATTCATAATCGCATGATAATCTACACTAGGTGCCGTCATAATCAATTGCATCCCGAATTCCTGCTCTAATCTCTCTTGAACAACATCCATATGCAATAATCCCAAAAAGCCACATCTAAAACCAAATCCCAGTGCTTGAGAAGTTTCAGGCTCAAATTCTAATGCAGCATCATTCAATTGCAATTTTTGCAATGCTTCCTTCAAATCATCATATTTTTGATTATCAACTGGATACATACCTGAATATACCATAGGTGGAATTTGTCTATAACCTGGTAATGGTGTAGCCGTAGGATTGCAACTACTAGTAATAGTATCACCTACTCGCGTTTCACGTACTGATTTAATATTGGCAGTAATATAGCCTACATCCCCAGCAACCAACATTTCCTTTTTTACAGGATATGGACTAGAAACACCGACTTCAGTAACTTCAAAATCCTTGCCAGTATTCATAATCCTAATCTTATCACCTGGCTTTACAATTCCATCTTCTATTCTTACAGATAATACAACTCCACGATAATCATCATATTTTGAATCAAAAATAAGTGCCTTTAATGGTGCCTTTAAATCACCTGAAGGAGCTGGTATATCTTGAACAATTCTTTCCAACAAATCAGGGATTCCTTTACCGGTTTTACCTGAAACTTCAACAGCTTCAGTGGCATCCAACCCCAACATTTCTTCTATTTCATCCTTACACATATCTGGATCAGCTGAGGGTAAATCAATTTTATTTATAACTGGCAAGATTTCCAAATCACTATCCATTGCTAAATATGTATTAGCTAAAGTTTGAGCCTGTACACCTTGTGATGCATCAACAATTAATAATGCACCTTCACATGCTACAAGTGATCGCGAAACTTCATATGAAAAATCTACATGTCCTGGGGTATCAATTAAATGAAAAAAATAAGTTTCTCCATCCTTAGCACAATATTTAACTTCAACAGAATTTAGCTTAATGGTAATACCACGTTGTCGTTCTAATGGCATATCGTCTAACAATTGATTTTTCATTTGGCGTTCACTAACAGTATCTGTTAGTTCTAAAATTCTATCAGCAATGGTAGATTTTCCATGATCAATATGTGCCACAATGGAAAAATTTCTAATATGCTTTTTATATTCTTTCAATTTATCAAGATCCATGTATTCACCCGTTTAATTCTTTCTATCACTAGGAAATTATTATAGCAAATAAAAACATTAATTAAAATAAATAATAGTCTTAGATAACAAACTTCACCTTTAACTACAAAAGGTCTGATTCTGATTATTTAATATCAAAATCAAACCTTAAAATCTAATACTGTATCTCAGTTACTATCCTTAAAAACTTTATGATAACTTATCTTTCAATCTTTCAAAGAAATTTTTTTCCTGAGGTGTAATACTTCCACCACCAGCTTTAACAAAATCAACAAGGGCTTCTTTTTGCTTATCATTAATTTCTTTTGGTATCACAATATTAATCAGAACTTCCTGATCACCATTACCCTTACCATTCAAGCGAGGAACACCTTCACCACGCAATTTAAATCTTGTATTTGGTTGTGTACCTGCAGGTATTTTTAATGAAACCTTACCATGAACGGTATCAACTTGAATATAATCACCCAAAGTAGCTTGTGCAAAGGAAATCTTGGCTTCAGAATAAATTGTGGTGCCTCTACGTGTAAATTCAGCACTTGGTTTTACTTTAAACACAATATATAAATCACCATACGTGCCACCATTTTTACCAGCTTCACCTTGTCCACTTAGCCTAATTTGTTGCCCATTATCAATGCCAGCTGGAATATCAACCTGCAAAGTTTGTTCTTTATCTATGCATCCCTTGCCATGACAAGTATTACATGGATGTTTAATAATTAATCCTTTTCCTCCACATTGATCACAACTAGCTTGCTGGCTAATAATGCCAAATGGAGTTTGACGAGTAATATTTATAACACCCATTCCTTTACATTTTGAACAAGTAATTGGATGAGTACCTTTTTCTGCTCCATTACCGTGACAAGATGAACATATTTCACTTCTAGTATATGTAATATTTGTTTTCTTACCTTTAATAGCATCCATAAAGTCAATTGTAAGCGTATAATCCAAATCTTGACCACGTTGCGGTGCAGTAGGATCTACATGTCGTCTACCTGTACCACCAAAGAGATCACCAAAGATATCGCCAAAACCATCAAAGCCACTAAAATCACTATACTGAGTGCCACCGCCGAAACCGCTGAAACCACTTTGTCCATTAACACCAGCATGTCCAAATTGATCATATTGAGCTCTCTTTTGCTTATCATGCAAAACTTCATATGCTTCGTTAACTTCTTTATATTTTTCTTCCGCACCCTGTTCATGGTTTATATCAGGATGATATTTTTTAGCTAATTTTCGATACGCTTTATTAATTTCAGCATCACTAGCAGTTTTATCAACCCCTAAAATATCATAATAATCACGTTGTGACATTTAATTACTCCTTAACTATCAAAAGAAAAGAACTACAACATGGCAGTTCTTTTCTTTATAATCGACAACTATTTATCAGGATCAACCTTGTGGAAGTCACCATCTACCGTTGAATTACCATTACCATCCGTACCTTTATCATTACCATTACCATTTTCTTTAGTACCAGATTGACCTTGGGTATTTTGTTTTTGATACAACTTAACTGCTAAATCTTGTGCAACCTTTGACAAAGCATCTTTCTTTTCCTTCATTGCTACAAGGTCATTATCTTTTTGAGCTTTCTTCAAAGCTTCTAATGCATCTTCAACCGGTTTAATATCATTGTCACTAAGTTTACCTTTTACTTCTTCCAATGTCTTATTAGTACTAAAGATAACTTGATCTACTTCATTACGTAAATCTGCTTCTTCCTTTTTCTTTTTATCTTCTTCTGCATGTTCTTCTGCTTCTTTTTGCATGCGTTTAATTTCTTCATCAGATAATCCAGTAGAACTCTTAATAGTTATCTTTTGCTCTTTACCAGTACCCATATCTTTAGCAGACACATTAACGATACCATTCTTATCAATATCAAACGTTACTTGAATTTGTGGAACACCACGTGGTGCAGCAGGAATATCAGTTAATTGGAATCTTCCTAAAGTCTTATTATCTGCTGCCATAGGACGTTCACCTTGTAGAACATGAACATCAACGGCAGGTTGATTATCTGCAGCTGTGGAGAAGATTTGACTCTTTGAAGTTGGAATAGTAGTGTTTTTATCAATTAACTTAGTAAATACACCACCCATAGTTTCTATACCAAGAGACAAAGGCGTAACATCAAGCAACACAATATCTTTAACATCACCAGTTATTACACCACCCTGAACGGCAGCACCCAAAGCAACAGCTTCATCAGGATTAATAGAATGATCAGGATCCTTCCCAGCCCATTGCTTAACAGCTTCTTGAACTGCTGGAATACGAGTTGAACCACCATTTAAAATTACTTTATCGATATCCGAAACTGATAAGCCTGCATCCTTCAATGCATTGTCAAATGGTATCTTAGTTCTAGCAACTAAATCATGTGTCAATTCGTCAAACTTAGCTCTACTTAAATCAGCTTCTAAATGCAATGGACCTGATTCTCCAGCTGAAATAAATGGCAATGAAATATGTGTAGATGAAATACCTGATAAATCTTTTTTAGCCTTTTCTGCAGCATCTTTCAAACGTTGTAAAGCCATCTTATCGGATGATAAATCAACACCATTTTCCTTCTTAAAGTTTTCAATTAACCAATCGATAATGGCATTATCAAAGTCATCACCACCAAGGTTAGTATCACCATTTGTAGACAAAACTTGGAAAACGCCGTCGCCTAACTCTAACACAGAGACGTCAAACGTACCACCACCAAGATCATATACTAAGATCTTTTCATCTTTTTCATCTTTATCTAATCCATATGCTAATGAACTTGCAGTTGGTTCATTAATAATTCTTTGAACATTTAATCCAGCAATTTTTCCAGCATCTTTAGTAGCTTGTCTTTGAGCATCGTTAAAGTAAGCAGGAACAGTAATTACAGCATCCTTTACTGGTTCACCTAGATAATCTTCAGCAAACTTTTTGATATATTGCAAAATCATTGCTGATATTTCTTGTGGAGTATATTCCTTACCATCTACCTTAACTTTATATCCTTCTTCACCCATATGACGTTTAATTGAAGAAATAGTATTTGGATTAGTTATTGCTTGTCTTTTAGCTACTTCACCAACTTGAATTTCACCATTCTTAAAAGCAACAACTGATGGTGTAGTACGATTACCTTCAGGATTAGTAATAATCTTAGGTTCTTTTCCTTCCAACACAGCTACAGCTGAATTAGTAGTTCCTAAATCTATTCCGATAACTTTTGACATAAATTAACTTCCTCTCTTATTTTGTTACAACTACCATAGCAGGTCTTAAAGTTCTATCTTTGTACAAGTATCCTTTTTGCAATACTTGTACAACATGATCAGGTTCCTGATCTTTCACTGCATCAACAGTTTGAACAGCTTGATGTAATTTTGGATCAAATTTTTCACCATCAGCTTTAATTTCAGATATTCCATGATCACTTAACGCTTTAATCAACGCATCTAATGTCATTTGAACTCCCTTTTTTAACTGAACAGTCACATCGCTATCACTTTCGACCATTAATGCACGCTCAAGATTATCCAATGCAGGAAGAATATCTTTAGCTATACTTTGTGACTCATACTTTATCAACTGTGCACGCTCCTTGGAATAGCGATTTTGTGCATTTTGAATTTCTGCTTCACTACGTAGATATTTATCTTCCAATTCCTGATTTTTTAACTCCAGCTCTTGGATCTTTTTAGTGTATTTGCTTACATCTTCTTTATTAGAAGACGTTTTTGGTTTGGTATTATTTTTTTCTTTTTTACTATCCGCTGAATTATCTTTATGTTCTTTCACAACTTACCTCCTCACTTAAAATCACCATAATACTCCAATAACTTATTAGCTAACTCGTTTCTAAAATATTCAAGTAAGCCTATCATCTGCGAATATGGCATATTACTTGGACCTAACAATGCTATCGTCCCTGTACCATGTTTGCCAACACTATAATCGACAGTCAATAAACTGCAATCTTCTAATAACTTTGATGGCATCTCAGAACCTAAATGGACTCTAACATTAGTATGTGAATTATGATTTATAATCTGATTAGTATCAAATCCAATAAAATCTGACATTAATTGTTTTTGATCTATCAACTGATAAAGCGATCGTAATTTATTAAGATCATTAATCCCAGAATTATTTAACAAATTTATTTGACCATTTACATACATTTGCTCACTAGCTGCATCTTTTATAACGTCTTGAAGCAGATCTAAAAATATTGTAGCAGAGCCACGAGAAACTAACTCTTTAGCAATTTGATTTAAACAGCCACTATTGACATCAGTTAATGATTTACCAATTAACTGCTTATTAATTAAAGCAACGGCTTTTTCAACTTCGTCACCCGAAGTATGATGTGGCAAAGTATATATTTGATTTTGAACATTTCCATCATCAGTAACTAAAATGGCCATCACCCTGTTGGCAGACAATGGAACAATCCTAAACCCAGTAATATAAATATCAATATTTTCAGGACCCGCAGCAAATGCTGTATAATTAGTCAAATCAGATAAAATTTTTGTCGCCTCTTCAATAATTTCATTTACTTGATGAAAAGGTTGATCCAATTGCTTAATAATTTGGTGATATACAGAATCTGAAATTTCTATAGGATCTACCAAATAATCTAAATAATATCTATATCCGGAAGCAGACGGTACCCTACCGCTAGAAGAATGTGTTTTTTCCAAAAATCCAAAATCTTCCAATACAACCATTTCATTTCTAATTGTTGCACTAGAAACCTTGATAGGTAATTGTAACATCACCGTTTTTGATCCTACCGGTTCATGCGTCTGCGTAAAATCATTAATGATAGTCTCTAAAATCAATTCTTGGCGTTCGGTTAACATCTGATCCCCCCTTTTAATTAGCACTCAAGATGTTATTGTGCTAACAATTAATATAATACTAGATTTTAGCATTTTTTCAAGTAAAGTATTCAATTTTTTCAAAAATTATTTAACAAGGATTACTAATTGCTGTTAAACTAAGTCAACATCCAAATAGTGTGTCATAAATATCAAAAATTTTACAATATAAAAAACTGACCGCTCAAGAATGGCTGAAGGTCAGTTTTATTACATATATAACTAATACATAAATTATTATTATTTATTATTTTTAGTTTTACTTAAATTCATAAACAAAGTAACAATGGAAACAATGGTCAATATCAAAACAATAAATAAAAATACTGCCAACATTTTTCCACTATTTTCAACATCTGCATAATTAGTAAAAGTAGATATTAAACTACTAAAAGAATACTTTCCACCTAATATGCTGAATATTTTATGACAAACTACGTGCATAAGTACTGTAACTACAACTGTAACTGCTGGAAAAACAAATGTTGCTTTTTTCCACTTGTTTCCATCTTTTAACTCCGAAAATTTAATTGCAAGTGCAGCAATAGCACAAAATACTACAAAATTTTGAAATGCAAATGCACTACTAAGATTTGATAAATAACTTAACATAGAATATATACTCGCTTTGTATTGTGAACTCATATATAAAATATAAATAATATTTAAGCCCAACACTGAAAATATAGCGAGCAATATCTTGTCAAATAAATTATTGACATCGTATTTAACTATATTATCTATAAATCCTTGCACCCCTTCATCATTTGAAATTTTGTTAGTAAAGTCACTAACTTTATCTGATAAATTAGAAGTTTTAGGTGCTTTTTTAGAAAATATCTTCTTATCGCCCATTTCATACATTTCAAATTCATCACCAACATGAACAGAGCAATCAAAATCCGAAATAGGAACTTCTTTGGCTGTTCCGTCAGGAAATCCTAAAATCACGCTCTTCTCCGTTACTTTTATTGCTTTAATCATAATTTAACCCCTCATATTATTATAATTAATTAATATTATACGACATATTCTTTAAAAGAAAAATATAAAAATAAAGATGTTATATATATTTTTTAAAAAATATATATTTTGACTAAATATACTTCTAGCTATCTTTTTTGGGCAAAAAAACTAAAAAGTGAGCTCCCTTATATAATTATTTTACCTAATATTTATGTTTAATGAAACTATGTATTCGTGTACACAGCAGAATGTTTGAATAAACCATATTTTAATTCTATATAATGTACACATGTCCCCTAACCCTAACTACTTAATTTTGTGCAAAATAAAACCACCGACCGATTAGGTGGCGGTTATTGCATCAAAGCCACAAGCTTTACTAAACCAATTATTGTATCAGCCTTATCTATTAAAAACGCTAATACTTTTTTCATTCGTCCATTATCTTGCAGGTAATGAATTCCTTCAGCAGTAATCTTAGCGTCTGAAACATTTCCAAGCAAGATTAACTCTTCACCCCAAGCCTTAGTAAAAGCTAAGCCCTCAATTAAGCCTTCATCTTGCATCATTCTCAAGATATCCAGTAAATAACGCTCGTCTACTCCAGCTTTTTTAGTGATCAAATCATATTCTGCCTGTTTGAATACCGTAACACGCTTTAAACAAGCGTAAAAGTAAACTAACAATTTAAAAACAACTACATCATAATCATCTTTTGCCATTATGTCCTCCAACAAGTTCTGCCTCTGCGTAATAACCTTGTTTTCTTAAACTCTCGTAAGATAATTTATTAACTTTAGCCATTCTTTCTCTGGCTTTTTTTCGCTGTTCTTCGGTTTCTGGTTGCCGCATTTCAGAATCATACCTTGCCTGAATAATAGCACCAACCTCTTTGGCTGTGAGTTTATTAACATCTTCTGCCATCTCTATTTCTTCCTTCTTACAATATACAAACTATCATCTTCTAATTTTGCTAACTCTAGCCCTGTATTCATCATGAATTCTCGCTGGCTTTTAAACTTCCCGTGACTTAACAATTCAACGTGAGCTCCTAATGTGCCTTTAGGAACAATAATTGCAATATTATGGTTACTACCAAACACTCCCTTAGTAGTAACTGAGGTACTAAGAAATTTATCAATAGCCTTTCTAGGTTTAATTTTGTTTATCTTGTTGTTTTGCTAGTCTTTCTCTTTCTTCAAATAATTTTTTTTGAATACGTAAAAATTTTTTCATTTCTCTTTTATTTTTTTCGAGCCTTTTCTTGGATTTGATTCGCCCGAATATCTGATCTGGTGATGCATCTTCATGCCATCTTTTAGCAGAAAACGGCTTTTGTTTCTGTTCTTCCATTTTATTATTCCTCCAGCATAACTACAGTCATAATTCCATTTTGTTCATAGGTTTTAACTATCCTAAATTTGGTATTCCTAGGGAAAATAACTTCTTGTTCATTATAGTTGTATTTTGACACATCCCTAGCCGACTTGCAATGTTTAATAATCATATGAACTTGCTCTGTTCCTTCACCATAGTGATCTTTAGAAGCTGAAAGATACGCTTTATCTACAAAAACAACGTTAAAGAATCTACCGCAAATAAAACAAATATCAATTATCAAAAACATATTAAAAGCGGTTTTAATACCTTATCGTAAAACCTAAAACAGTACAAATGCTATTGGGTCACTATGATATAAGAATTACTTTAAATATTTACACACAGATCACAAAAAAGAACCAGGATGATGTAATTGACGCACTTGAAAAATTAGATCTGTAAATAAAAAAGCACTTTGTTAGCCAAAAAGTGCTTTTAAATACTATAAATGTTGATATACTACAATTATTTGCTTTAACTACGGAGATTGAGAGATTCGAACCCTCGCGCCAGCCT